>Ga0099824_1000484_pt1 | contig 47097 bp, 21 predicted proteins | sample SiratrowhiteBW_FD_76837 | JGI IMG/M metagenome (GOLD analysis project Ga0099824, IMG submission 76837) | Root nodule microbial communities of legume samples collected from California, USA - Siratro white BW | ecosystem: Host-associated > Plants > Roots > Nodule | place: USA: California... | reverse complement strand
TTTTTTTTTTTTTTTTTTTTTTTTTTTTTTTTTTTTTTTTTTTTTTTTTTTTTTTTTTTTTTTTTTTTTTTTTTTTTCTATCTTAGGGTTTAGTGATAGACCAAATTGGAGGTTCTTTACCTGGAAATGAAAGAAAATTCATCTACCTTGGAGATGGCTCAGGTGATTATTGCCCAACTTTGAAGCTGAAGAAAGGTGATTTTGTGATGCCAAGGAAGAATTATCCGCTCTGGAACCGGATTCACAGTGACCCAAAATTAGTTGCTGCAGAAGTTCATGATTGGAGCAATGGGGAGGAGTTGGAGAGCATTCTACTCAACCTTATCAACAAAATAGCTCCCACTAGTGGCTAGGATAGATGCTCACACCCTTCCTCTGTTGGTTACCAATGCTCTAGCCTTTGGCACCTTAGAGATTTCAATAAGGGAAATTCCATGAAACTGGAGTGAAGTGATTGCTTTGAGGGGGTTTGGTAATCCAGCTAGATAGGAGTTATAGGAATAATCATTGTTAGTGCATGTCCCTCATGCGTGCATTGTCACCAAGAATGGTTGATCAAAGTAGCTTTTGCCATAAAATTCATAATTATACATGCTATGAATCCTAAGAATTTGTGGTTCATGTTACTATTCTATATAAGCATATTTGAATTTTGTCATGCATGAGTTTTTAGTGACACAATACCATAGTTTTTCTCATGTTCGACTGTGTCCATTATGCTTGACCTATAAGCATAAATGTTGCCATAATTCCATACATTATAATAAAGGTACATGTTGACTATCTTCAAGTGGTTAAAGATCTTATATAATCTAGAGATGTAATTAAAATAGAATATATAAATAGATACAAATTACACTTTATAAATTGATTTTGTAGGTTTAAAAACTTATTAATATGATATCAATATGTATTTTAAATTTATGAAAAAAAGGCGCACACCATATATGATAGACTTTAGAGGATATATTGAAAAAATAGAAATGTTTGGTTACCAAGATAGAACCTAGATAGAACCTATATATAAGTGAAGATAATTTTATCAACTAAAGATAAAAGATTAAAAATATAAAAGTAGGAACAGTATTAACTTACAGGTCCGTGTTATATGGTTCCATTAAATTCAAACTAACTTTCTTGTACACAGCTTACATATTTGTAGCACAAATTGACCAATTAAATTAAAAAATTTAAAATATTAAATAACATATAAAAACATATTTAGTTATTTTAGATGAAAATAAATTAATAAAAATACTAGTCTTTTTCTCAACCATCATAATTTCATGAGTTATAAAGTACCTCTACTTTTAACAACATTAGTTTTTTTTTTAAGTGTATAAATCAGAACAAAATTAAAAGTACTAATATAGAAATTAAAACAAAATATTTTATCTGTATAAACTAAAAAGTAAAAGTTTGTAAAAGTTAAAATAAAAATGTAGAAACATAGAATCTAAAAAGTAAAGTGTATCATACTTCACTGTCACGTTAACATTAAGAAAATGTCACCAACTTATTTTTAATTACAAAAATAAGGCAAAACCAAGATTGTTTGTATATAGATTGAAACATATTGTTTGTAATGAAAACGATTAAAATATAAATTGTGTGTAATTATAAATAACAAATGAATATGTAAACCTTAATTTTAAAAATATCACGCTTAAGAATTGCTTAACATTTTCTAGAATCCAAATTTGGAAATGGTTGTTTTTTTTATAGAAAGAAAATTTGCCTTCAAAGTTCTGAATTCCAACTTCCTCCTATTGCGAATTGTGCTAAGCTGTAAGGAAAACTGACAACCTCAAACAGCTGTGCCACGTTACCCATGTGTAACAACACAATACAATGTTGCTCAATGTTTTCCAACCATAAAAATAGAACCACATGGATTCTGGTCATTTAATACAAAATGTGACACATAGTTAGTTACACCTAACCCTGAATAAAATTAGAGTAAATTAGGGAGAAAGTATATTTAATACTTAAACTTATATAGTTCAAAAAACCTATTAGGAGTTTAGTACTTTAAACTCTAATTTAATGGGAAAAAACATTTGTAAAAATTAAGAGTTATTATTACTAAAACAATATTTTTGAGAATTTGTCATCACAGCTCTTACTTTGTTATATAAGATGTGAAATCATCAACCCAAATATTGCTCTCACAAATGGCAATCTGCATGTTTTTCTACTATCCTTTAAAAGAAACATTGAATGAATTTGTCCAGGAAAAAAAAAATTAATAACACATCTTTATGTTTTCAATTTTTAATAAAAAATGGCTCCCTCGATCATTTTTATCACATCTGTTTAAAAAATTAGAAAATAATCTTAATTCTATTGCACGAAACTTCTAGATGACTCAGATTTTTTAATGAAAATTGAGGACAATGCATGGTTATTGGGATGACATATCCTTGAAGGCTTTAAGCGTCATACCTTTATGAGATTCCAACATATGAGAAACATAACTATTTATCATTATTTTAACTTTCTTTCAAATGAGCTCGAACATTTCAAAATCTATAAGAAATATATCTTTTCTCTTGTGATCTACTCTATGAATATGACTTTATAACTAAGATGGTAGATACACAAACTTAAATCATGTTTATATATGCTATTAGAGTAAAATTTACACAAACATTAAATGAAATGTAGTAAAATGATAAAAGCCTTGAATATTAAAATAATGAAGTATTATACTAGCAATAAATATAAATCAATTCTAAAATTACATAATTAATACGTGTTATCTTTTATAATTTAATTTTGAAAAATATTTAAGTGTTTTTAATTAAGATATTGCAGACTTCATTTATTTTATTATTTTTCATACTTAATTTAACATCAAAATGACGATTCTGTTCTATAAATTTGTTAAAAATAGTAAAACAAGACATTAAAATATGGGTAATAAGTTTTTAAGCTACATGCTACAACTATGAATATGACAACAAAAGTTGTTATTTAACTTCACATGGGTTCGAATCTATCTTCATAAGTATGAGCATAAATATACTTTACTACCATAATATAATATTATTGCTTATCACCATCTCTGTTACAATTAAATTAACTATCCTTATTTAACTTTTCATATCTTTTGGAGGTATTTGCATGTCAGAAAACACGGTACTTTGTTAGGATTGGAGGAATAAAAATAATACCCAAGGCCCCCTATCATTAGTGAACTCATCATAAAACCTTAATGATAAATTTGTATAAATATGTTATTCAACATTAAGAATTTATATATTTTGAAATATGTTAATATTAAATAACGTGATGAACTTTTAAATAGCTTTTCATTATGATCTAGTTAATAAGAATATAAATTCAACAATTAGATTGTTTAAATTTGCATTATATAAGCAGTTATTAAAGGTATAATATATCTAAGTTTTATATTTGACGTAAATCAATCTTGACTCACGTGTTTATATATATATATATTTATTTATTGTTTGTCATGACAAAATAGCAACCTACATGTTCAAGGTGTCCTCTCTCTTTAGGGTTGAAATATTATTCGTTTCCTATTGAATTCTTCTAAATATTCCAATATTAAATTGACAAAACATATCTCAACACCCTAAGTTTAGATAAGTTAAAAATAAAATAATAAAGAAAACAATACACCTTTTCAAATTTCTACTCATTTATATTATTTTAATAACTTATACTTTTATAGACATATTAGATATGCTATAGGACTTTAATTCCTTATTGCTGCAAAAGAGGTTACTTATACTTAGATCGATGTGTACTTGAATCCACGAAACTAGTATGTCCTATCAGTCTATGACATGTTGGTTATATATAAAGAGAGAGAGTTCATAACTCATTTGAAACAAAGTTTGAGCCAAGTTGGTATAAATCTGCAATGCAGATATAGTCCATTAAAGATGCATATGCACTATGGAGAGTGCCCTGTAATGACATCACTCTTTCACTTCAACCATCAATGCTTCTTGCCCCCACCAAACACATAGCAAGCAAAGTGGCCATAATAGAGTCAATGGTGGCCTTAGGCTATCCTTTCAGAAAGGAAATTTCTCTCCCCTTAATAATACCAATTGGCACCATGAAAGCAACACCCTAATAATATTTCTCATTTCAGCTCTTCCTATATTTGTATTTATTGCACATTCTTGTGCCAAATGTTGAGTGGGGATTGACTTGAACTGAGGTGTAATTTCGTGCCCAATTCACTTTGCTAAATTAAATAATGTTGGAACTTTCAAAGGGACTTCACAGTTCAATGCCTTGTAACTTGCACAAGATGGCACCTCCCTACTCAGTCAAAAAAAATAAACCCACATGTCATGTCATCAATGTCACTCTATTGACAACTATATAGAGTGATTTCTAAGTAAAACCTCTGTGATCATTAGCTCATAGCATAAAACTAGTACTTTTAATATCCATTTCCCTCGGTTCAAGCGACATATTTTACACTGCTCATTCATGCATTACCTTTTTCATTCTCATAATTTTCGGTAACCGGAAGTGGGTTGAACTTTTTTGGGTTTCTAAGAACGGGAACTAACTTCAGTGGTTTACATGATTAACATGGCATGAGCCTTTTTCATTCAATTTTGGGATTAGTGAACAGAATTTGTCTCTACACTCTCACCTAAAAACTGTCCATTTCTTTCTGTCTTTACTTGATTGAAAATGATCCCCTTTTTTAATTTCAATTTTCAAAGGCGCTTGTTGTCGCAATCATAATACATAAGATGTCAGAAGAAACTGGTAATAACAGGAGATGGATGGGGTAGCTGGATTCTGTTCCCATGGCCTCACGCACTCAAAGTGAATTCGGCGTCCCTGATTTGTAATTTTATGTCATGTAATACAAAAACTGTCCTTTCTTCTGTAGAAGTGGAGTCACTGTTAAGCGTGGATTTTCACTTGTTGTGTGTGTGCTTTAACTGGAAGGTTGTTTAACTAAAGTGCCTTGAAGTGTGTGGCCTGCTACTTTTTCATTTCTGGGTAACACAAAAGAAGACCTTGGTTTCCGAGGGTGTTTCTTGTCACTGTTTATTGCTGTAAAGTTGCAATATTTTGGCTGATTCAGCGTTTCAGATGACTTTTGGTGGCTGATTCTCCCAGCAAGCTGAGAATTTGAGATGAGCAGCCAAAAGGGTCGTCATGAAGAAGAGATGGGCACCTCAGAAACCACCGGTAAAGTGGTTGTGGTTGCGGTTAAAGCTTCTAGAGATATTTCAAGGACTGCTCTTGTGTGGGCTTTGACTCATGTTGTTCAACCAGGGGATTGCATTAAGCTGTTGGTGGTGATTCCGGCTCTTTCTTCAAGTATTGGTTACTTTCGTTTATTCTCTCTTTTTTTTTTTTTTTTCAATTTATATCCAATTGCTTAGGCTCTTTCTTAGTTACATTACTCGGTCTAGTTTCACGCTTAATGGCTTGATAAAACTGAGTTAAAGAAAAAAAAAATTTCAATTAGAAGATGCAAACAGAGAATGAGGTACTGGGTATAAATAAAGGTAGATACATTTTACACAATTGTGTTTTGAACCTTCAAATATGTGAGGCTTTTGCTAGAGATCTGAACAATTCAGAAACCTGTTCTCCTCATTCTTGAATCGAGGTTCATGACTGACTATAATTTGTGCATTTGAAGGCAAAAGGGTTTGGGGGCTTTCCAGATTTACTACTGATTGTGCCTCTAGTAATTGGAGATCCAGTTTAGGCACTGCTTCAGATCAGAGAGAAGTTATTACAAAATCCTGTTCTCAGTTAGTGCTTCAACTCCATGATTTTTACGATCCAGAGAAGGTTATATATATTATCAATTGCTTATTTCTTTATGTCTAGTGTTCAGCTTTTCTAAACTGTCAAAAAAATTACACAGATAAAGATCAGAGTGAAGATTCTTTCTGGTTCCTTATGCGGAGCTGTGGCTGCTGAGGCCAAGAGAGTCCAGTCCAGCTGGGTTATATTGGACAAGTAATTTTCAACTTTATATGTTAAAGGCTGTGTTGTTGCTTAATACATTTGTGAAAATCTCCCAATTACTTATGGACCAAAAATGATTATCTATTTGCAGAAAGTTGAAACATGAAAAGAAATACTGCATGGAGCAGCTGCATTGCAATATTGTAATCATGAAGCGGTCTAGGCCAAAGATTCTGCGCTTGAACTTGAACAGTTCACCTAAGATGGAACTAAACACGGGTTGTTCATCGACACTTGCAAGAAACTTGAAAGATGGCAACACTGAACATGCAGATATAATTAGAGGTCCAGCTGTTACTCCTGCTAGCAGTCCTGAACAAGGGTCACCACCACTCACTGCAACTGATATTGGAACATCATCAATATCAAGCTCAGATCCTGCAACTTCCCCATTTTTCCACTCTGACAACTATGAGAGACAAAGGAGAGGTTTTACCTTTGTTCACGAGGGACTGACCAACCTAGAGGATATTGAGTCTGACTCCGAGAGTGAAAAGCTAAGTATTTCGTCCAAGAGTTCATATTTTCAGCCGTGGATTGCTAATGTGATTTGCATGGATGGTGATTTCTCAAAGCATGAAGACAGCATGCAAAGATCCAGTGACAAGACTTTGAGTACTGCTTATGAAGCTTTGCTTCAGAAATTCTCAAAGTTGGATGAAGATCCTATACTGGGAATGCTTAATTGTAAAATTGATGTGAACTTGAGCAAAAGTGTTAGAGAAGCAATTGCACTAGCTAAGAGTTCACCTCCTGGCCCTCCCCCATTGTGCTCCATTTGTCAGCACAAGGCACCTGCGTTTGGCAATCCTCCAAGGTGGTTTACATTTGCTGAATTGCAACTTGCCACAGGTGGTTTTTCACAGGCAAACTTCTTGGCTGAAGGTGGTTTTGGTTCTGTACACCGTGGAGTTCTGCCTGATGGACAAGTCATTGCTGTGAAACAGTATAAATTAGCCAGCAGTCAAGGAGACAAAGAGTTTTGCTCAGAAGTAGAGGTCTTAAGCTGTGCACAACATCGCAATGTTGTGATGCTAATTGGGTTCTGTGTGGAAAATGGAAGAAGATTGCTAGTTTACGAATACATCTGCAATGGCTCTCTGGATTCTCATCTCTACAGTAAATTCCTTTGAATCCTTATTTTTTTTTGGTATAGTATCTTGAAAATCCAATTACCATTATACTCCCTGATGTAATTTGTTTTTGTTTTATAGTATTATCCAATCCCAGATGGTAAAGTTGTTGACTTTTATAATAACTACATTGACAACGATATCTAAGATAATTTTTGCATGCAAAACTTATGAAGCAATGAGAGAAAATGGAATTTGAAGGGATGTTTTGGATTTGCAGGACGAAAGCAGAATGTGCTGGAATGGTCGGCAAGACAAAAGATTGCAGTTGGAGCAGCTCGTGGCTTGAGATACCTTCATGAAGAATGTCGAGTGGGTTGTATTGTGCACCGTGACATGCGGCCCAACAATATCCTCCTCACTCATGATTTTGAAGCTTTAGTACGTCTTTTTGTTCACTTTTGAAATGTACTAACGAGTGTTTTTGTTCACATTATTGGTTTCATGTTCATGATTATGGTGTTAGGTATGTTTTATATGGAAATGTAATGGATATTAGGTAGGAGATTTTGGACTTGCTAGGTGGCAGCCAGATGGAGACATGGGTGTGGAAACCAGAGTGATAGGAACATTTGGGTAGTGGCAGATGAAAGCCAATTTCTTTTTCCCCTTTTTCTTTGATTTGTAGTAAATAAAGTGATGATGAAAACCTTTGTTATCTACAGCTATTTGGCACCAGAATACGCTCAGAGTGGTCAAATTACTGAAAAAGCTGATGTGTACTCGTTTGGGATAGTACTGTTGGAGCTCATCACAGGAAGAAAAGCAGTGGATATAAACCGCCCCAAAGGCCAGCAATGTCTAAGTGAATGGGTAACATCTTTTTTCTTCTTCGATGTGGGCCCAATTACATTATATAAAAGCAGAAAAACATTGTTTTTCAAATTTATTTTGTGACAATTGGTTGAAATTTCTGCTGCATAGGCAAGGCCATTGCTTGAAAAACAAGCTATTTATAAACTAGTAGATCCTAGCTTAAGAAACTGCTATGTTGATCAAGAGGTGTATCGCATGCTGCAATGTTCCTCTTTGTGCATTGGACGGGATCCTCATTTAAGGCCTCGAATGTCACAGGTTGGAGAATAAATGAACATCTTTATAGTTGAATCATTATTCTAATTTTACTTAGAAGACTATACAGTGGTTCGTGCATCTCTAACTCACTGTTGTATCTTTTGTTATATATAGGTGCTGAGGATGCTGGAAGGTGACATTCTAATGTGATTGCATATCGCATTTTCCATTATTATTGACTAGAAGATGAACAAGGATAAGCAGAATGGCAACATTATTGTCTTGTGAGAAATTTCAGAGGACAATGTGGAGGATGCAGAAGCTTCTTCTGAATTTTATCTGTAAAAAGCTTAGTTTTTCCACCTAGATTTTTTAAGCAGTGCTGTAAATATTGTCTTCGATTTTGTGGAGAGGAGCGTAATTGGAAGTGGTGTTAATTATTTAGTTCATTGTACAGAACAACACATAAGTTTTGGTTAAATCTTTCTTCCCAGGGTAATGGTAATTTCGTTGAACAATTTCAGTTCCAATTTGTAAAAGTAAAGTGTTTCTTGATGTGAACCAATAATATTTTGAAAAGAAAAATGATATTTTAACTATTCTACTAATAATTTGACAACTTATTTTTTGAAATAATATAGAAATAAATTTTTGTATTTATATTATAAGAAAAAAAAGAGGATCAAAGATAAGCTAATGAATGTCAAATTGGTGTAAAATTATAAAGGTTATCAAAATATCAGTTTTTTTTAAAGAAAAATGATATTTTGATAACTATATCAACTATTTGACAATCTACTTTTAAAGATAATATAATTATTATAAAAATAAATTTTTGTATTTGTAAAGGAAAAGAAGAAGATGAAGGATAAATTAAATAAAACACCCTAAGCACATTATGAACTCAGTATATATGGAGAACATCGATTCCGAATTAAGTATATCTGGAAAATATGGTTATCATGGTTATCGCTTCAAACTACTAATTAGAATAATGATTGTTATGAAGATTCTAAAACACCCCAACATGAATAAAATTATTAATCTGGATGAATATAATCCAATTGTACATATAAGACATCCGAGAGAAAAAAACTCTTGATAGATTGATATCCCTCATTTCTATTATTTGAAAAGTGTTTATATATACACGTTATATTTTAATTGATGTCACACTTTTATTAATAATAGTTAGTGGACCTAACCAGATGAAATAAATAAAGGTGAGCTATGAGGTGGACGATACTTGAGTCATATGTAAGCACTATGATACTACCTCTGCTTTGTTATAGTCTCAGCGAAATTTTGAATGAGTGCGGCGATGCAACGTAGTCATTGGCGGCAGTGGCCAATGGAGTTCCAACAAGACTCTCTCACTCACAAACCAAAGATGAAAAAATGGAAAGGAAGTAGCGGAGATGGAAGAAGAGGTAAGGAGAAGAAAATGTAGGTCTAGTATAAATATGAGGGAGGAATATTTAGTCTTTTCACATATACTATGCGGGTGCAGTTTAAATTTATGGGGGTGCAGAATGCAGAGCCCTTTATTTTGTTGTTCGGGTGCAGTTTAAATAAGAGTTCTCATTTATTGAGCATGGGCTTAATTTGGTTTTAGATAGTTGGGCTCATGGATGAGTAAGACCATGGCTAGCTTTTGCACCATCCTTTCTGAACGGTTTCTTCATGTACTTTCATACTTTCTTCAGACACTTTTACGGAAGAGATGTTTGAAAAAAGTATGGAGATATAAGCCGTCTCCTCTCTGATAGTTATACTATCTTTTATTTTTAATTAATATTTCAAAGTAACCCTTATTTAGACAAGATGAGTATGTTGTTGTTTATTTTGGTACTAAACCTCCTAAGGATTTTTGAACAGTATTATGAAATTTTACTTTCAAAATATATTAAATATTTTTAACTAAATTTTGGAAATTGATCCGCAACTCAACCTGAAAAACTAGAAAGGAATAAATTAAAAAAATATTAAAATAAATAAAATAATATGCAATTAATAAGAAAGGTGTGCAAGAAAAAATTTGGAGGAAGGTAGGAATGGCATCCTTATCTGGGTCCAGTTGAGCTTCAAAGAGGACAAGGCCCATTCATAAATAGTCAACAGTCCGAAATAATATTAATTTCTTGAGTTTCAGTTTGAGTTGGGCCATTAAGATCATAATTTTTTTAAATATAAATAAAAATAGATCTATTTTTATTATTATAATCAGTGTTTACCAACAATTAGTCGCTAGATTCGTTCTGATGTTATATACTGAAACTATATTGCATTGTACTATCAAATAAATTTGCTAGTATAAAAAGTTTATGGATATGTCTTGTTATGTATACTTTATGTCCAGGATTGTTATTATTTAAAAGAAAAAGCTTATTTAATAAAATAATCTGATTTACATTTTAGAGTTATTTCATCTTATCCTTGAAAATTTTTTTAGAAGTAAAATGTTATGAAAAGAGAAAAAAGAGTAATAATATTTATTTTTCTGACATTTCATAATATTTATCATTGTACATGATATAATGTCTTAAAAAAGGTTCCATCATAAATGGATGTTATGAATTTGTTAAGTCACATATTATGAATGTATATTTCTGTGGCATGCTCAGCTTCACCAATGAGTGTAATTTCATATTCTGAATAAGTTGATGATAGGATGTGACATTCACCTTTAATTTATCTTTTAGAATAGTTTACTTTTAAATAATATATCACATCATTTTTACTAAATGCATGTTTTTCTTAAGACTCGAGATTAATAAAAAGTAAACTGTGTACACGCAATTTTATAAAATTGACATAATATATATTAAAATAGAAATAATTTGATTATTTTTTAACTATTCAAAATTTAACTATTATAATAGTATAATATCTTATCAAAATATAATATATAAAATGATTATGACAATTGAAAAATATAAGAAGTATTAATGATTGGAAAACAAATATAAAAATGGGAAATTGTTATTGATACGAGTAATAATTAACAATGGGTTATTTTATTCAAGGTCATTCATGGATTTTTTTTTCTTCTAAATTTTAAATAATATTGTTTAAAAACTATTTTTATCTTAAAGTATAAATATAATAAAATTTTAAAATAAAATATTAGGACAAAATAGAATTAGTCTTATTAAAAAATAAATTAAAATAATTATACGACAAAGTATAAATTTAAATAAAATTATTTTCTTTAAAAAATACCTTAATTCCATAAGTCTAAATAAAAGAAATGTAAATATATAAAATTAAATTAGAAATATTTATTTGTCAATTCCTTCTTTTGTAAGTAAATATATTTTAATTACTTGATTTAAAAAGGTCTAAATAAAATTACTAAGGTTGCGACTATCTGCAAATGTAGATATCATAATAACTATATATTAATAATTACTTATACTCACCTTGTTAATGAAAAGATAATTTAAATAACTATCTATACTCACTTTATTAATAAATAAAAATACTTATACTCATATGTATTTATTAAAAATGACTCATTTTATATCAGGTTTTATCAGCCCAATATCTAGACACACAAATTTTTTTTTCCCCATCCCATCAACTAAGCATGATATTACAAAAAAATTCAATACTTAAAAGAACACGCGTCTTTTTTTTACGCAATGTCAATAATAATAAAAAATATATAATTATATAAATTTTAAAATAGAATATCAAATAAACTAAAAACATCTTAATAATTTAAAACGGTATAAAATGAATATTTACATAATCATTCCTATTTTTGTAATTGATTTAAAAATTCTAACGTTCATTACCCTTACTCATAGTTTGTCTAATAAATCTGAATATTTCTCGTAAATATGAAGATTCAGACAATATCATCAAATAGCTATTTGTTTGTCATATAAATAAAAGAATTAACGGTTGTAGCAAATTCTTAATCACTTTGCCATTCCAATTATGACATTTCGGTTTTATTTATTTTATTTTTCTCTCCTTTCTTTCTAATTCTTTTTTGTTTTACAATTTGTTGTCCTTTACGAACACCAAGATTGATTTCTAAACAAAATTTACCTAATTACATAAAAATCTGCATAAAATTATTCTCTATGGGAATAGAAATCTGAAATCCAAGATGAAAAATTGCTTAATTCTGATCTCAACACCACCAAAACCAAAGAAAAGGTAATCATCAATGTCATATGCAATCTCTTTGCCTTCTTTAGCAATTTGGAAGAAAAAAAATATGATGTCACTGTCTTCCAATAGAAGAGTTTTTGATATTGCTTAAACCATATTCCACTGTCAAATGAGAACAGATAGCATATAGTTGATAATCACACAAGAAACCTAACTGGTGAACATATAGAGAAGGACGAATCAAAAGGAGATAATTCACTAGCTCTTCCACACTCAAACAGCAAAGTTGGTGCCAGAAAACGATGTTTTGTTAAAAATGTCCGTACAGTGCATCACTGGGTCGATCCACTGATTAATTTTATATATAAATTTAATGGAGATTGTACTCTTAACTATGTGACAATCACAACGTGTGAAATGAAGCTCTAGAACCAGTTCATAACAGCTGGCCTCATATACCTAAAAAATTTACTTTTCTAGCTAGATTCTTTTACATATATGTACATATTCCAATTATACCAAGTGTGAAAGATTTCATACATCTGATAAGAGAAAACATACATTTTCAATTTTTTATAGGTAAGTAGTAACATCTTTTAAGCAAAAATTACTTGTTTATCATTTGCATCGGTAATTCTGAAGTCTATTGATTGAGCCATGCACAAATAATTGGTTATTTAGAAGAGAGTGACAAATTAATAGATTAAGAAAAGGACTTTCTGATATTAAATCCTTGAAAAATGTGTGGAATCTTTGGGAAACAATAAAGAGATGGAAACGTATGCATTCTATATTTCTGTGTTAACTTCACCAGTCAATAATGCAGAGCTGTTTCCATCTTTGTTTTTGGACTAATCAATATCTATCACAGATAAATTGTCAATTTAGAATGAGCTGTAATTAGTAGAAAGTTAGATATATATGATAAGGAAACGCGGGGACCTGTTAATTATCTCTACTGTTCTTCAATCTGTCATTGCAGTAGTCTATTTTATCTCATTGTCTTGTTTTAGTTTATTGTTTATCCTAGATTAAAAATAGAAACAATTACTGTTTCTAACCTTCTTTTGTGTTTTTCAATGATGTGTGAGTTGTGATATAAAACTCACCAATATTTTATTGTTTATCCAATAATCTTCTTTTATGTTAGATGAGTGAGTTGTGTTACACCAAGCAAGGAGAGAGAGACGAATCTCACTGTGCATTATTAGTAGTATATCTCAGTGATAATTACACACTTAAACTATGATTATTGAAGGTGATTAATATATATAATTGGTGAGTGATATTAGGCGGATATGATGAACTCACCAGCTATAAACTATTGAAATGATTGATGAAATTTGATATTGATATTGTATGAAAATGCACAAAGGGAGTGCCGAAAAGAAGACCCAGTTTCCTTATTTGCACAATCATTGTGGCCAAATTTTCCATGTTGCTTTTGACTTTACAGAAAGCGATTACTAGGAAGAGTACCTCTTTGAAAAATTAGAAAGCCGCTTTGAGGAATCATCTATTAGAAAATTGAATCATTCTCAATATAACAAACATAAAGAATATGCATATAGCGATCCTTGGCTTCAGCCAAGTGGTGCCACCATTTGGTTAAAAGTTGTAGGTAGGGCTACTCCTACCAGTTCTAATGTATCTTATGCAACTAGTTGTAGGAATTGGTTTTGGAGAATAACTTAAAGTGCTTCTGCATTGGACATTATTAAGTTAAAAACTTCATTCTATTACTGCATTATTTTAGGCATGCAATCTAGCTTTTCAGCTTAAGTGGCACAGTTCTGCTATAATATTTATCTCAGATATAACAAGATTGGTCATGATCGAAAAAAGTAAGCAACTAATGGCGATTTAGTTATCATAGTTCACATGAGAAAGCTAAAGACTACTTTGAGGGGGAAAGTGAAGAACACTTGAAAAGGATTTGTTTGGTTTAGATTCCAATACTAGAGGATTCAATTTGGAGATCAATATACCAGAAATAGAAACAAATTACACAGATGAATGAAATATCTCACGAAAAGTTTATTTCAGTTTGTGAAAATAACTTGTGATTCTCATAAATTCTTTGTGAATTAATCAATGAAGTTTTGTGTGTCACTAATCAAAACAAACCCTTTTTTTAACTTCAATAAATACCAAATCAAAGTTTTGTCACAAGATTTTATTTGATGAGAGCTTATCAATAACCATATAATTAAATTATTTATCCAAACATGTCTTGAATAAAACAATACCTGTATATTAGTTAGGAAAATATAGGTATATATATATATTATTCTTGATAAATATTTTGACGTATATATTCTGTGTATCCTTGGTTGATTTTGACCTGTGAACAAACCTACCCCGTTCTTTAGCCTTTGTGCTTTTCCACATCCAATATATGATCAAGTGGATGGTCCAATTTGGTAAAAAAAGGTGCAAATATTGTATCATGTCTGCTCAGAATTGGATAGTTTTATAATATTTTAACACAAGCTATATATGCAAAAGGATTAGAATCGTACTTTCACTAAAATTATATACTCCATCCAAAAGCATAATGCAAAAAGTGATATTTCTACTTCAAGAAATCATGAACTAAATTTTGATTGAACACTTTGTTATTGGATGCACCTCTTTCTAGTGGCGCACTGGTATGCATATAAATGACTTTTGGCGTTTGAGTGTGAGTGGAAATAATTAATGGATACTACTACTACGTGACGTGTTATGAAACTAATATCTATAATTAATTAGCCACTCAATTAAGGAACTCGTCTTTTGGAAATTGATCTAACAAGATATAGATCGTTATCATTAAAAATACGTAAAGTAGTATTTAGTACACATGAAAAGGTACTATAGAAAGTATGTTTTGTGTGGGGCAAAATAGTTTGTTAATTTTATGGCAACTAAATCCACTATTTAAAGAACATTATTAACTGGTATTTGGAGGATGATTGGAGAGAAATTATAATATTTTGGACAATCAATTTTGTGTTGAAATAGTGATGATTATGAAGAACTTGAAATGTATAGTTTGTAAAATTGTGTAAAATAATTAAGAATCGTAACAATGTTCAAGAAGATTCCTTTGTATGATAATGCCAAATGAGTCTCAGTTAAATGAGGGCATATATGGATGTGTCGTGTTTCTCAGAAATTGAAAGCTTAAAGAAAGCTCCAACTTGCTTTCAACTCAAATTGTACTATGGACTCAAATTCTTAAGCCTCGAGATACAATAATGATATTAAAACCACTAGCTAGATTAGTAGGAAAGGGCTATGAAGATAATAATTATCCAAATTTTCTGCTTTGATTTTCAAACTTTAATCATATATATTACCATATAGTTATATATTCAACTGGAATGTCCTCATCAGGAATCGCTTATTTATTAAGTGATTCTAAATAATGGAGAGGGGTCCTAATATATCCTTGGCAAGATTTGCATTATGCTTTTATCACACATTTTCACCTTCTTTTCCTATCCCCCTCTACTCTTATCACATAATTTATCACATATATAATTCTATTTCCTTTTTTTCTGCCGCACATTTCTAAAATAAAATATACATTTAACATTTTTCTTAAAATATGGTGTATAATTCACCCGAACTGGTCATGAGTATCTGTAAAAGTTATAAATGATGCGAGTAGTAATTAATCTACTTCTAGGTAAAAATGTGGGAAATTTTCTGCTTATAAAAAAAATTATGGGCAATTTTCTACACTTTTTTTTGGTTACAGATTATCTACACATAATATACACATAATTTTAATAATAAATATATATACTTATTTATTTTCTAACAAACTTAAAACTTCAATTCACTCTATGATTACATGATACATAAGTTACCTGAGATATAATTAAACTAGTGAGGACAAGCTTTATACATACGGTAGGTGCGCTACTTTTATACATTGAGCTTAGAGGTTTATAAAATTATTGTTTTACATATAAAAAAAAATTTACTTATTTGATAAGAATGAAAATGATTTTGAATATTAGAAAAAAAAAAAAATATAAGAACCAAACTCAAAATTTACTTATTTTATATTTGTGAACTGAACATAAAAAGAATAAAAAAAAAATACCAATTTATTCATTCTAATAACATATGCGCAAAAAATTAAAAGTCCGGTTCAAGTAAGTTTAGCTGAATTTAAGTAATATGTGAAAATAACTAGAAATGTAAAGAAAATAATAAATGAGACAACAGCATATGTGACTTAATATAAGAAAAGGAATTAATAGCTCTCGAAAAATATCGTTAATAGATCATATTTATAACATAGGGGGAATTTATTATTTATGTTGAATTAAACAATTCAAGGTGAGAATTCGTAACAGTTATTTTTCAAACGGCAGAAAACCCTGATTTGATGCGATATGTTCATTGCTTAATAGTTTGTAAATTGTAACCATATGTATATGTTTGTTTTTTATGTTTTCTTGTAGTTCCTATATTTGAAATTTCTTGATGTGATGTGTTTAATAGTTTAGAGAAAAACCAAGAGGGGTTTTATTTAATCTGCTTTTCAATTTAGGTAACTGTATGCTCTGAAGTTAGAATGTATTGACAAACTTAAGCAATTGGTATTATATGATAATACCAAAAATCCTCCACAGAATACAAAAAGTAAATATAAAGATATTAAGAGATGGGATAATTAACGAGATGTATTTCATAACTTATTTAGAATTTAAATTATAAAAAATAAAAAAGTGACTTATTAACAAGCGCGTTTAATAAGCGACTTTACTTAATATCGTGGCTAGAAATACTCTTGTAACCGTGTTATTCTTTCTTGATCTTTTTCTTTTACTTGCAACTTATGTATTTATTTATTTTTTAATTGCTTCATTGTACGAATATACATAAACAAAACCATTGCAATAACAATTTCAACTATGACTTGGTGTGAAACAAGTACTTAGAAGTAAGAAAATATAAACCTTTTGAAATGAAGTTAGTCCACTGCTCTACTATCAAATGTTTGAATAAGGGACCAACCCACAAAATTGGTTTAATGTTTTGACTTTGAACATAATAGCATGAATTTATCGGTTTAAAACCTTAAAGTTTGTCGTAATGTATGAGTTGGGATAAAAAAAAAAAAAAAGTTAAACGGAAACCAATATTTATCCAATTACGCTGGTCAATAACTTAGGTTATTATTAATTAATTAAATCATTAAAAAAAATTTATATCATTATATAAATAAATAATCCGTTTTTGAGAGGAAATAAATAATTTACAAGTCAGTGTTTCAGTTTAAATATACACTTTCAATATAAAACCAAATTAATTAGGCAAAAAATGTACCATATATATATATGGCTGGCTTTTTCTAGCCCTATGTACCTTGCCACAAATATATATGGTTTCTATAGATTTATCTGGAAAGTCAGAAGTTTTATGATTTCATCACGTTCACTTCACGTTTTTAAATAACAATGTGAATTTGATATGCCTTTAGCAACTTCCTTCGAATAATGAAAGTTTAGTTGACGGACACAACTTTCAAAGTCCTCCTCTCCTATAATATATTCCTTGAGTCATACAAAGACCAACCTTGATTGAATGAACAGAAATTCCTGATAAAGTCTTGCTTTTACACATTAATTCAATATTCATGTGTTGAACAAGAATATGCATGGAACAAATTAAAACAAATACAAGTAATTAATTACATGTATATTAATTATGCACCTTATAGTTAAGTCTATAAGATATATGTTGGTTGACAAATATTTCTGTAAAATTTAGACCATTAGAAAATGCAGAAAGAAAGTATATATATATATAGGGTTCTGTAAATTAGTGTGGTACAGTATTATATCCATCAATCATAAAATAAGTTGAAGGTTAGATAGATGGATCCTGTGTAGTCCCAGAGGACATAAATGCTCCAAATAAGATAAGGTATCCCTATCTTTATATGATTTTTCTTTTATAATATAAGGAAATAGTTGTAAAAATATCCAGCAATAAACTATATCCATCCAATCAAATTTCGTGGGTGTGACTACATTTTCATTAACCCCACACCTTACTCCATCATCATATATACCTTCAAACCAATCCATTTTTCTGCTCTCCCTCTCCCTCACACACACATACACACACTTACATGCATATTCCTCATCATATAGTTTAGTTTTGATTTGAGGGGTTGTTCTGTGGCTGAGAAAATCTTAATCTTTTGAAGAGAGAAAATGGGGAGGAAGTGCTCACATTGTGGAGTCATAGGGCACAATTCAAGGACCTGCACATCTTTGAGAGGCTCTACTTTCGTTGGACTTCGCCTCTTTGGCGTGCACTTAGACACCTGTGTTACCATCAAGAAAAGCTTCAGCATGGACTCCTTACCCTCTTCATCATCTTCCTCATTTTCTTCATCAAGAATAACCATTGATGAAAACTCTGACCGAACCTCTTTTGGGTATCTATCAGATGGTCTCATAGGTCGAGTTCAAGAGAGGAAGAAAGGTATATATTGTTATATTTCTTTCTTGTTTCAATCTTCTAAGTATGTGAGAATCTTATATTTCTTTCACTATTCTCATGAACACACTATTTAAGCTAGCTAGTGTCTTTTATTCATCTTTCCAGACTTTCAGGAAAATCTTTGATCATAATTGTTAATTAGACTACTTTTCCATGATTCTTGTATAGTATCTAGCATTCCATTTTGTAGAAATACCTAACATTGCTGTTATGCATACTTATATCAGGAGTGCCATGGACAGAAGAGGAACACAGAATATTCCTTGTTGGACTGGAGAAGCTGGGAAAGGGTGATTGGAGGGGAATCTCCAGAAACTTTGTGACCACAAGAACCCCAACACAAGTGGCAAGCCATGCTCAGAAGTACTTTCTTAGATTGGCAACTATAGATAAGAAGAAGCGACGTTCAAGTCTCTTTGACGTGGTAAGCATAAACACTGAATCATTAATATCTGTTGCTTTCAAGCTAATCATGATTAATGTTTCTCTTTACACTGAAAAGTGATATACTTTTTCCTTTTCCTTTTGCTTTGTTGTTGAATTGGCAGGTTGGTAGCAACAGCCCCAGCATAGGAGGTTGTAATTCAGTTTCAGCTTATCATCAAAATGATGAGTCTAAATGTGAAGTTAGGAATAATAATGATGCCACTTTGTCGTTGCTAGGGCGCATAACCTACTTTCAACAAGAAACCAAATCAGATTATAATAAGCAAGAAAATCTTGATAATTGCCCTCATCAAGTTCCTAATCTGGAGCTTACTCTTCGTTCCTGCTTGAGCCAATTAGTTTGACTTAATTAGTCATGTGTTATATAAATACATATAAAAATTGTCTCAGGAATGTACCCTTTTATCTGTTTCAAGTGTCAACTCATGTAGAAGATCATATGGTCAAAACACATTGTTCTTTGCAGTAATTGTAGTGATAGTCGTTATTAGTCCCTATTATCTATGGAATAATCAGATCCCTTTGAAGATATCTATATATATACATATAATACGCCAGCATATATATAGCATATATAGTTGACAAAAATTATACAACATATTTGTATGCAAATAAATCTCTTGTGGAATCCGAATTCAACCAAGTGTTAATTGGTTAGGCTACGTAATTAATGAGATCATTCACATCGAATTAGTTTGATTTAATATTGTGTTTTAGACTCTTTTTCCTTCTGTACTTTTGCTTAATTAAATTCAGCACCTTCACTCAGTGCCCAAACCATTATCAAGAGTATAATGTTTGTTATTTAATATAAAACATTTGGATCAATGTTTTATGAGCAAACTGTTTATTACAAGGTTTACTCATCAACCTCATATAGAGTGTAAGTCTTGTATAAGTAAATTAGAAAGATAAATAATGACAAGCTAGAAATTCAAAACATAATTAATGGAACTAAAAGGAACACCTAAAAACTCAATATTATACAGATATATCCAGATAGATCAGACAAAGAGATGACACATGACACAACTTTTTTTCTTGTAAATAGATAAATAAAGTGATGAGAGAAATGGAAAGAATGCATAAATGGTATTCTAAATCCGATTTGTTAAGATAGAAAAAGGTTGACCCAAAAAGAATAAAGTACAGCAGATAGAGATTTTCTAATTCTTATGATAAAACTCGACTTTACTCATGTTAACATCAGTTAAAGCACGGCAAACAAGGTATTCTTATTCTTAAAAATTTCTCTTTTACTCATTAACGACAGTTGACATTCATTTTTTATGTTGAAAATATGGAAAATTCAAAATTTAGATACAGAACTATGGATTTGTATTTTTTTTTTCAAATATAGAATTTGGTGTTTACAATTAACTGATATCATTGAAGCAACTTTTTAGTCAAATTACCAGTTTTAGTTGGATTAATTCATTTCTTTAATGAAACCAAATTAACCCCCCGTTAATTTTATTCAATTTTTTTTATACCTTTATTCCAATCCGAACTAAACAAAGTTGTGAAGACCTGTCAAACAATTCTTGCAAAGTTTTATTTGAATGTAATTATTTGAGATAAGAAAAATCTAATTTTTGTTTATTTGATGTTTGGTCTCAGTTATTTCTTTACAACTTTGGAGGATAAGTTCTTTGAATTCTTCTGGTATAGTTATTCGTTACGAGAATATTAAATTTGAATATAAGTACAATTAATTAATTTTTTATTAATTTAAAAAGTTTATTATAGTTTAGTTCTATACTAACAATATTTAATTTTTTTAAAGTGTTATTCATTGAACTTTAATATAAAATAAAAATTAAAAATATAATTCTAATTAATTGAAATGTACTTTTAGGATGAAATCATTAGATGGATTAAAGTAGTTAAATTTTGTTTATATTAAGTCAATCTCTCTCTCTCTCTCTCTCTCTTTTTTTCTTTTTGCTGAACTCAGAGGTATTATATCAAATCAAGTGTTTGTAGATAGTTTTAATGTCCAATTTTCATATAAAAAATAAATAGCAACTATTATTCATTAATTTATTGTGATATTATTCAACAAGTAAAATCACTTCTCAATTGCTTATCTCGTTAAATAATTTGACATGGATATCATTATGGAATTATAAGTGCATACAAATTATGTATATATAGGTTTTGATAAGGAAAATTTTGATTCTTGAAGAAGATATTTGGAAATTCTTTAGTTATTCCTACTGGCGTCTTAAAGCTGGTGTTTGGCTTTAGTTCAACTATTATTCTGCCTATGTTGGTAATGTCAAAAAAGAACCTTTCCATTTTGTTGTCCCTCGCACGAGGAATATTCTTTTTCTCCATAAACAGAAGGAAAATAGAACGTGCATTGCACTGCAAGTTGAATACTAGGTTGTTCATTAATTAGTAGTTTTCTTAATTTAATATAATTTAACAAGTGGAACTGAGTTCAGTGTTTGACAATAGATAGCACTAATATTGTGGTGCTGATTACTTCCACATTGTCAAAGTTTTAGATTTTTTTCACTGCAGCACATTGCAAAAGTAATTTCGGTCATATCAGTCAGATTATATATCTTAATTTTTCATAATCTAAAATTTGAAAAGTAAAGTGTAATCAATAATTTTTTATTCACTACCACAAAAAATTAAAACCTTGTTCCCAAAGGAATGAACTACTTCTTAATATCTTACTTGTTCGTAAGATTGAAGAGAAAGTTAAACCCTATTTTTGGGCTTGATCATGATTAAGTTCAGAACTATAGTATCTTTCTAAAAAATGTGAATGAAGATTTTTATTTTATTTTGAGGGGCTTTAAGAATGAAAATAGAGAGGAGAGCTATGATATAAATTATAAGTTTGGAATTTTGAATTCGTACGTGTTCATAAAGTCTTCCTTAGAAGTTGGTGAAGCCTTTTTGGATTGTTTTCTTCCAGCAATTTCGTTTCTGTCATTCTGATTTCTGAGTACAATTAATAAGTAACAACTTTTTTTTGTGATGTGATGAGCAATTAACATGTCTGGAAGTGATGAGAAGGGCAATCCCTTTCATGGAAATTTAATATATCTATCTATATATATATATATATATATACCCCAATATACCTGCATTGGCACCATATAACATACATCACAATTCACATTCGAAATGATGTAGATGTGCAGAAAGAGACTGAAGCTTTTCAGAAGAAAGCATATGGCCCCCCACATGAACACAGACATTTTTGTCTTAACCATACAATTTCCACTGGCTTTTAATAGTAACCTGCTGGCCCATAAATAAAGTAAAAAGAAATAAAGAACACAGAATCAGAATCCTAAATGAGCCAAATTTTGGATCTGCTTTATTTCCAAGAAATTATTACCTTGCTTGGATCCTTTCACTTTGACTCAGTGTATTAATTATATGCTTTCCATTAATTAATTTGTAAAGAATCTATATATTCAACCAGTATTCAAGGTGTATATATGCCAGTTACATCAATTGGTCGGATTTGATAATTAGTGCTGTTATTTCCATAAGTGATCACTTGATTAAATTTCATTCTAATACAGATTCTTAATTTCTCTGTGCCTTTTTCATGATTTTAGTAACAATGCTTTTCAAAGAAATTGTGTTATTGACATGATAGTGATTAACTTTTCTAACAAACAATTGGTGTATCCATAGGCTGACTTTTCATTTTGATGTTATAGTCAAGCAGATACGTTTTTCTTGGTTTTATACTTTGATAGGAAAGTGTAAGCAACTTGGTAAAACAAATCAATCAAACCGCAGGCATCAAAAGATTAGATGTTGGTCTGTTACTTTAATTAACTTTTCATTAACACTAATTATATCTATGAATTATTACTACAGTACAATGTTCTTGATGATAGAATAGTATATTTTTTTGTGTGACTAGAAAGTGAAGCATGTCATCAGATATATATACTCATGTTGATTATAAATATGAGGATAAGGATAGGAGGGAAATAAAAGCGCGTCCACAAGATTCTGCAGATAATATATGCCAAACAGCCCTTCTTGGACTTTCTTTCTGTCCGGAAAGTTCATATCAATTTGTGTTCTTATGCTAAAATCCATTCACGAGGTGTTGAGTGAAACAATTCATTGGATGCGAATGCGTTTCTTACATTCCCTTGAATTTCTCAGATTGCATTCATCAGCTTCAACTTTGAAAGTAAAACTACTTAAGAATATTAAGAGAATCCAACTGAAGTTTCGGCACATATATATGATATTTTCACATTTAATATTATAATGTCTTAGTATACCTATTCCAATTTCTGAAGAATGAAAATCCTAGTACTTGACTTGATCGTATTGATGGTGAGATTTCTACTCATCTGTGTGCACTCTAAATTTGTTTATAAATTATATTACTTTGACAAATGAAGTTTTGTGATAATACAATAATTCAATAATATACAAGGTTTACATTGTTGATAAATAACGATAATATCAGTGGCAAAAATGTTGAAAAAATTGGCGTCATTAATAATTTGATTATAGAGGTTAAGTGAGGGAAGCTTCGTGTTGAATGGCGCAAATTTGGTGAAGTTGGTATGATAGTATTATAAGTGGTTGTTAACGCGCTTCTTGAATCTTGAATTCAATAACTTTTAGGTCTGCCACTATATAATTTTTTATACACAATAAATGATTTTTACTTTGATTTTCTCAGCCATTAGATATATAGAATGCTTAGCATGTACTTTAGTAATTAATTGTGTGGAATGCATTTTAACCAATCTACTAAATTTTATAAAATTCTTTTAATAATTCTGTATGTTAAATTTTAAATAAACTATTATTTTTGTTTTAAAATACATCTTATATTTAAAATGCCCAAAAATTGTAAATTTATTTATTTAATAAGTATGTCTTTAAAAAATAAATATTTAGGTGTATTCATCATAAATGTTTATATGAAGATATTTATAGGGGTGAAAGGTTAGAAAAATTATTTTTTTTTTTATGGTAAATGTTACATAAACCATTAAAACTATTTTACTTAAATTTAATGTTAATGATATACTTCGAGTGTATGATGAAGAATAATTATTCTAACATAAGGAAAAAGTGACACATATAAGGAAATTGCTCTTGTTTATAGCTAGAGAAAAAAATTATCAAAGTAAAAGAGACAAAAATGTAAAGTTAATTGAAAGAGAATGAACTAAATTTAAATTTAAGTTATAGTTTTAGGTTAACCTTGTTATGAGTTTAATTTTGATAAATTATTGGTAACATCTAATAAATGTGACTTAAAACATTCTCAATTTATGACATGTGGTCCATAGTATCCATAAGTCCTATTGATAAAAAGTATTTTTATTTTTTTTAAATAGAAAAAAGATTATTTGGTCAAAACTTTTTTTACTTTGGCTTATTCACTTTTAAAGAAAATACTTCAAAACTATGATTTAAAACTACAAGTTTGTCCTTAATTTCATCATTTATAACATTTCCTTTGTTTTCAAAATTTAAACTCTCAAGAAAATTACTTTTAGTAAATTATCTTTCTTGCTTAATAACATAAAAAGGGACTTTTATAATAGCATATAAGACTTTCAATCTCTTAGAAATTGCATTACCTAATCTTGAATTCTTTTTCTCTCTTTCGCACTAGCATGAGCAACACACAAACACATTGTTAATAATATGCAATTCGGTAAAGTAATTTATGAATAAATTATCACCTTGTTTAATTATCAGCACCTCCAATTTCAGAATCTGATATTCAATTCAAATCACCTTGCATAGTAATGAGATTTTCCTCTCTTTTACACTAGTAAGAGTAGCACACAAACACTTTGCTACACGTGTACAATTTTTTTTTTTTTAACTCACTCCACATTCACTTGAGACTATCAGCACTTATTCGTTCCAAGAATATTTTAACTTATTTGAATCAGACCTAGTTAATGTAATATAACAATATTCTTACTAGGATGTAAGTAATAGGAACTATGAAAATCTAAGGATTGATTCATTGTAGTACTCAACCAATGAAAAATAAAAGAATAAACAAGAAAAATGCAAAAGAGAAATTAAGTGACATATAGTAGAAATCTTCATTGGAAGAACTTTGATAGAATAAATGTTGTTATTCATGGGGACAGCTAAGAGACTAAATTTTAAAGAAAGTGAGAGAACAAAAGAATTTTCATTTCATGTCAAATATTTATAACAAGGCATAAAAGCAAAAAGCTATAAGTAGCTAAAACCAACTTCATAACATAATGCTAACTAACTTTTGAATATTATAACTTCAAAGAAAATGCAATAAATTGTTTGGTAGATAGGATAACCTTATTTTTTAAGTACATGTATACATATTTCAAGAAAAATAATTTTGGCTTATCAGCTACAAATATCTAGCATAGCATCTCAGGAAAAAAAAAAATAAACAACTCTCAATTTGGACTTGATTGAAAAAACTATAAATTATTTGTGTGAGTATCTAAGAGTGTCACAGTGCAAGTTGATGAACTAATTGCATCTATTACTAAGAGAGTATCAAGTAGTCGTCATGGATAGCATTCAGAGCTGTACAGATAGATAGTAACAAAAAAAGAAAAAAAAAATAATAGAGTGTAACAATCATTGCTTAAATTAATAAATTATGCAAGAGGGTACAAATGAAAAGTAAGATAAACAGATTAGCAGCTGCCTGTCATGGTCTCCCCTTAGAACTTGAGCAGCTAGCATAACACTTTGGAATTGTCTTCAACATTCATAAGCATGACATGGATAAAGGAATAAGAACCACCATTTTCATTGGGGGAACATAAATGCTGCCATGTTCTACACAGACGCCTACATCATTCCTCCTTCTGTCAATGTCATTTTGAATATGCTCTTATGCCACTCATGACCTATACATAGCATTAAGTTGATACTACAAACTCATATAATATATCCATCACAAAATATCACCAATACGTTAAAAAGTAATGCATATGAAAACTGGGTTAATCACAGCTCATACAATTTTTAAAAAATAATAATTCAAAGTATTTGAATTTATAATACGTACATGTGAAAGCTGAGTAAGAATTAAACATGGGTATCTACTTGAAGTATGAAGATATTAAAAAAAAGCGCAGTGTAAGGATTTGGTTTGGGGAGTGGCTCCCAGTTATTTAGAAAGAACGTACAATATTTTGGGCGCCAATGTGAGGCATTCACGCTTCCCTGTGGTTCCTGCTTTAGTTAAAATATAGAAATAAATGAAGGGGACCACTGACGATTCCCTTTTGGTTGATGTTGAATTCTGAATGAACAAAAATGTGCAGCATGTAACCTGCTGAATAGTGATTGGATTTGGAAGACACCAACGTCACCAGGCTTGCCACCATTCATTCTTATACTGATAATATGACAGCACATGTTTGTGCTTAAAGATGAACAAGGAAAATAAATCAAATGCATCAGATGCCAAAAACATCAAACCAAACCCCTTCTGGCTATGTTAAAGTTGCTGCAATGCGTTTTGTCATGTCTGTAAAATTTGAATCTGGTACACATAATGAATGGCTGATCACCCATGCTAGACAGACAACCGAAAGATCTAGTCCTATATACACCACAATATCCAGTTATTTTATTATATTTACCTGTGTATTATTGAATCATATTTCAAATAAGAGAAAATGTTCAACATACACATGTATTGAGGGTGTATTTCATATTTTTTCAGTGACCATTTTCAAAGTAATAGAAATTCTTAACAAATTATCTTATAAAAATTAATCATCGATAAGAAAATCTTTACTCGATAGAAATCGCTTATAAAAAAATTCAAGTAACAGGTACATGTATAATTTTCCAAAATAAAAAATGCTAGCCTAACATACGCTAGCTTCACTCTAAGAACCAAAAGCCAATGTTACTTAAAATCTAAGTGTGGAACAGTAATACTTACGCACTCCTAATTTTTTATACCATCACTAATCACCTTTTTCGTGATATTTTCTTTAAAAAAAAAATTAGCTTTTTCTTTCTTTTGTTAACCTAGACACCGGTGTGAAGATAGTATAGAGAAACACTATCCAAGGACCGTTGGCAATTGGAAACTTCAAACAGCTGCTGGTTTATTTCCGTTGACTCAAGAAAACCGGTTTCTTGGGCGGTGATGACAGACAGATATTTCAGGTTACTCTCAGTAACCGGTGAAGCTTGTTTGCCACAAACCACGCATTTCTCGTATTTAGTAATCAATTACAGGAAATAAATGGCAAATCAATTTATCTTCAGCTTCCATTAATAATTTCAAAAGTTATGAACATGGTACATTTGACTTTGATGACTGCCTTAAAGTCTAAACTTGTACAGAGGCAATTACACATTCCAAACTTAATCCACCCAAAAAAATTTTGAATAAAATAAAAAGGGAAAGTGAGGGAAAAAAAACTCAAGAGGATTGTATCTAAAATGAAATACACTAACTGCAACTACATATAACTTTATACACAACAGGCCATTCAAGTTAATAACATGGCCCCAGTTACTAGGTTAGTTGATATACCCCGTTTAAACTCCTGGCTCCCTTGGCATACCTTTGCCATTTACTTCTACTTTTCCAGTGCGTGTTCCCAAAGCAGACAGTATATAAAGTATTTTGCAATAAAAAAACTCCTTCATTTAGTAAACCTTATTTGTATTCTTTTTAGCACTTGTCCTGCGTAGTATTGAGAAGTCGTCAATTAGAGAAGTCGTCAATTAAAGCCCGCAAATTTCATTTCTGCTTCATAATATATTTGAACATCATGAATCATGAGAGCCTTGAACCATCAAAGTAATACGCTTAGCACTGTCCACACGAAAGCTGTCCCCTTTAAACGCCATCTGAGAGTAAAATCATATTAAAAACCAGGATCTTTTAGAAATTGAAACAACAAAAAGTTATAAACTTTTATATCATTTGCCAATTATTAAAGCTTTAAGTTACCTCAGCAGAACTATCAGAAGGAAACCACCGCAACAATGCACCAAGATGCACAACTGCAGGAATTAGCTTGAAGAGTAAAGGTGTAGTCACCTGCACTATTTCTGTTTGTGTAAGCTTCAAAATCTCTACAAATAGTTGAGAACTTAATACTCAAAACATATCAAGATTACCCATAAAACTGGCTATAACATTCTAAACTGGCACAACAATTTTACGTAGGAAAGCTCAATGTTTTTTACTAGTGATAACTTCTTAAACTTCAATCACATTTACTAGCAATAGCTGCTTGTACATGTGTATGCAAACAGTTAAAATAAAGATGATCAACAAACAAAACTTATCTACAAAAATTACATAATGCGGTTTCACTTATTCAGGCTAGCTGGATGCTATTGAAGCTAATGACTAGCATTGTGCCGATCAGTATGATGAAGGTACGTTTGTCATACTTTTTATTTGGTCCCATTTTTATATTTTACATTACAACATAGAGAAATCATATGAAAAAAATGACCATGGTTTGTGGGCTTGAAACAATAGTTTGCCAAAAGTAGGAACAACTTGAAACCAAATCATAGTGGATATAGATAGCCTAATAACTCTATCCCATACAAATTCCATGAATTTATTATATGATAAAACCAAACTCTAATGATATTAAGTAATAGGTTGTTCGAATCCATATATGAGCCACACCAAGATGGTTAAAAGACCAGTATTTCAACATTGTTGTATGATCGATAATTACTAGTTTACTAGATAATAAACAAAGACCAGTAGGAGCAACATTGTTATTCTATAAAATAGTGCATGCATACCAAACTAAGAGCTGTTGTTCCCAGGAGTAATAGATACAACTTTCCCTGCAGTAGGAATCAGACATTCAGTCCATGCATTTAAAAGTAACTGCAGAAACAATGGAATTACATTCACATTGCAAATGATAATAAGCACTGCCAGAAAACTGCATTTTTTTTTAATCAAAAATATTTCCAATCCTTGTAAACTGCTTCCTACAATGCAGAAAAATAAATTGCAGTCTTCATAAACACAAATTAGCTGAAATGAATGTCTTGGCATGAAGTAAATACCTCAACTAAATGAAGATTTGAAGCACGGCTGAGAAGAACAAATGCAAATTCCCCAATTTGTGCCAGCGACATCCCAACCTACGCATGTGGAATAACCTAAGGCTCTTCCGTCAATGAAATGTATGATGTAATGAACAGGCATATGCAATTGTATTAACTGATGACATATCTTACAAGAAGTGAAGTCTTGTTGTTGTATCCAAACCCCTTAACAACAGCTGCAGCTACAATTGTTTTTATAATGATCACCAATATAACAGCTGCCAGTAAAATGTCAACATGATTCCAAAGGAAATGGACATGTATAAGCATCCCAATGCTGGCCAAGAACAGGGCAGCAAAAAAGTTGCGAATTGGCTCAACCTAAATATTAACAACCTTGAGTGAGCTCAAAACTATAGCAAAACATGAGTCTTCTCAAAATTTATGTGCTAGTGCTTCAAGAAGGTTCCCTGAAATTCATTTGGGTGGCACCACCTTACAGGAATCCATGATGAAAATACAGAGTTGCATCAAACATGATATACAAACATCCCCATTCCACTAAGCATGCTTAACATGATAAAGAACAGAATACCCAAGAAGAAAAAAACGGGACATGATAAATACTGACCAGATGATACTCCTTAAACCACAAGTTTACATCCAAGAACATAGTAAAACTAGTCACTACAAAGAACAGACACTAGAATAATTTCTTACTTGTTCAAGTGTATGTTGACCAAGATCTGTTGTTGATATCATCACTCCCGCGGCAAAGGAACCTAGTTCAAGACTTAAACCCAGCTTATCACTACACTGAAATGAAACAACAAATATTAAAACATTTTGTTGAACACACACATGCTGTCTGGACATTATAAATGTTATGTATAAATTAGTGTCAGTCATGCATACATTTTTTTGATTCATAGGATTAAACACAGGTACTAGGGAGTTTACAACAACTCATTGCCAACTGAGCTAGACCCTCTTGGTAGGCATGCATGAATTTAAGCAACCCCTCGGATTTAGGGAAATAAAGTTTGATGCATATTACACATCAATAGAAAACAGCCACAGAGTCATCCATGATTAAGGGCATTATACATTATAGATGATTAAACAGACAACTAAGATGACAAGGTTTGGCAAGTAATGAAAGATTAAGACTTGATAGAAGACACACCCAAGCAACAAGTAGGCAGAATGCCACTGATGCCAATTGATAAAGTTCATTGGTCTGCACAGAAAATAAAATTAGTTAAAAATTAATGCACAAACAAGCATTTAAGAACAGAGCAAAAGGTCTATCTTCACCTGAGAGGATAAGCTTATCATTAGCTTGAGGAACCATGGCACACAAGTACGAGATAATATTGTCAAAATGGCCAAAAATGAAATTAAGGTCACCAACCTGAAACAACAGAATTATTAAACCAGTAGGAATAAATGACTTAAACATGCGTAAACGAAGAAGGTCAACATCATCAGCACATGAAGCGAAGCTGACTGCCTTACGAAATTCAGCTAGAAAATGGAGTACATGTTATGTTATTATGCAAGTAAAACACTAGTAAGTCTTTTATTTGAATTTAGATTGTTTCTGGGATAGAAATAAAAATTTTTATGACATTCATCTGGTCCTCATCTCAAGAAGTCTTCATCTCAAGAATGCAAGATGAACAAAAAGGTTTATTCTATTTTGTTCTGTGCCTTTGGTAAGGACGAATTTTGTGTACAAATTTGTATGCACTCCTTTCCAGTAGCTCCCTTTTATGATTATAATTTTTTTTTTTTTTTACAAAAGACTTTCAGGACAATTTTATCTTAGTAGGCAATAGTGAGATTAAAATAAGAAAAGATGAAGGCAACTTATGAACTACGATGTTTCTTTATAAATTTACATAAATAAGTGTAGTAGAACTTTATGTTAACATATCATGCTCAGTAACGGTGAAAAGGGGCCAAATGGTCAAGCACACTAAAATTTCTCAATTCACTTACATCTTCCTTTAACTCATAACAAGAAAAGAATTAAAACTATGACCAGAATATCCTTTATGGATCACAAAATATATGTTGAATTGGACACGACGGAAAGACACTATGAGAATATTATGTAGCTGCCTTGGGGAACCTTGGGGTTTAATATCATTTGTCATAGACAGATCTTCATAAATTACGGAGAGAGAAGAAAAATGAGGGACAGTTCATCCTACAACTAACTTACGACTTAGTCATGGATACTACTCCTTGAAGAACACCTGATGTTCCACCCAAAACAGGAAGCAGTGCAAAGAGCAAACCAACGGCACAATCCTGAAAAGAACCAATAAATTCAAACATTTCATCAGAAGACATGTGAGAAGAAAAATCTTAACAAGGAATATCAGTGTCATGTCATTGATAACATTCCTCTCCACTCTTTTTGCACGAGTAGCAGCAGCAATGTTTCAGTCATTCATGTGCATTCATTGACACAAAAATAACAGTACATACCTGCAGTATCAGAGTTCCAATTGTAACCTGACCATGAAGGGCATTGACGCTATTCCTTTCCATTAAGAATTTCAAGACCTATGGATCAAAGAAGAAAAAGAAAACAAATTTAAAGTAAACAACAAAAATGTTAGAAAATTTGCCTTTAATATGTCAGAATAGCTTTTCTTTGTTACCTACTGCTTCTACAAGCATTAGTACCTATAAGCCTATTGTACATTTTTTTTTTTATCTCGGTGTAAACCAAAACAGATTGTGGATATATGATATTCTGCTCAGTGTTTTTGAGACACTCAAGCAATTCATTTTAATCTTCCTTGTTCTCAACTGAGGAAATAATATACTTGAAGATAATGCTTTATCTAGATGTGACACCAAAGAAGTTTGATAACATCTAGAAAAGAAGTGATCATAGAAAGAGCTTAGCATTTTAGTATTTTCATCAACAAGAAAAATCCACTCAACTACTCAATACCAACAACTAGTATATTACACAAGACTTTCCCTACTGTTTCCTTCATAACATTCTAGCAATGATCTTCGTTCTTTTCTTGATGCAATAAATCTTACTAAAGGAAAAAAGAGCCAAAAGACGAAGCACCAATTAATCTATTCATATCAGTAATCAATATTCCTTTAAGAAAATGACAAACAAAGCATGATATAGAAGCCATAAACATGATGCACCACACGTAAGGGTAAAAGGACCCTTGGAAATGCAAGCAGTCCTCTCCAACTTAACAATCCCGATGAAAATATACACCCCAAATTCACAAAAAAAAAAAAAAAGCTTTTATCAATTCATTAGTTAATTTTTCTCAAGGTCTTATGCCACTGTCTATGAGATATGACTATCATATGATCAAATAATCTATTTTCCTCCACTAAAGGCATCTATTTTGTCCTTAAAGTTTTGCTAGATTTGATCTGATACCGAAACCTATTGTAACACTTTTTTTCCCTAAGGACCACCATCTTCAAACAAAAATACCTTTATTCTCATATTTTCCATTGTCGAGCAATAATTAACACTTAGCTGAAAAACCGTGACAGCTGTGTAGAAAATAGAAATATGAACACCATCAAATCTAATCCAATTGCAACCAGACAATGATTGCAATTTTTTGTTGCAATTGTTGAAGTACAGCCTTAGGTTACTTAAAATACTATATGCCTGTGGTTAAATATTAAACAATGTAAGAAGTTTATTGTCCAACAAAGTTGCAATCATACTTGAGATGGTATAATATAGAAAAGGGATACCAAAATCATGTTAGTGTGGTCAGGAAATTACCACAGCTGTTGAAGACATGGATAGAAATGCACCTACAAATATTCCTTCAGATGATTTACCACCACATAACTGCAGGCAGGATTTAGGTGCATTTATAAGAAATTCACTGACACCAAAGTGGAATTTTTTTATTTGTAATAAATATTTCTAGAACTAAAAGGCATACTGAAGCTGTCATTCCACACAAGCACATAAATAAGAAAATTTGGAGTAGGCCTCCAAGGATAGCCACTGCTCGAACAACTCGAAGCTGCAAACATGAATATATATATTAAGTATGGCTGAGCTAAAAATATACAAGTTCAAGCTAAAAGGAATAATGAGTATACAAGCCAACCTTCGTTGTTGAAAACTCTAAGCCCAATGCAAAGAGCAAAAAGATGACACCAAATTGAGCAACTGTCTCAACCTACAAGGAGTGGAAGCAATATGTGAGATTACTAGCAGTTAAAATAGATGACATTTGATTATTCATTTCAATATGTCATATAAAAAGAGAGTAGCCATGACACTTTGTGATTCCATTCAATCAATGATTTTATTTTTGTAAATAATATGTCTAACTAAAAGAAGGGAGGGGGAGTATTAGAGTACATGAAAGAACTATAAAGGCAACATACTTGGACCATTTCACTAACAAAACTCAAACCTCCGGGTCCTATGATTGATCCTGCTAGCAGATATCCAGTTATCACCTGCAAATTTGTATGTATGGACTACCCACTTTTAGAGGTATATGGTAGAGATATCTACTGAAAACCATAAAGCAAGGTTTGTAATCAAACCGGTTGTCCAGCACAAGCAAAGGCAATGCCGCCACAGGTTGCAGACACAATGACAACCACAAGATCTGATATCAATCTGAAAATATGGCATAAAAAGGATAAGCAACCTGACTAGTTAGCAGTTGCAGAAAGAGAACATATACGAACAGTGAGTAAACCTCAAGTCTAATTGAAGAACTGGATACTTTGACTTGGGATTAGATATGATAAAGACATTGTCCTGTAGTTGAAACAATGGGAAAATTACAAAAGATTAAATCCACTCTGACAAGATTGGTAGTATTTAGTTTTTCATGCATATTGTGATATGTGGCTGTAACAGAAATTATTTCAATGTTTGAAAGGCCTAAACTTCAACCGCTCGAATTAGACATACCTTTCGATCAATTAAAGTTGGCATATCGTCTGCCCTATTCTCATTGTCCAAGTTGAAGACATCGTGGAACTGAAATGACCTGAGAAAAAACTTAACAAAATGTCATAATTCACAGTAAAGGCATTTGCATTAAATTTTTAAAACTCTGTTCCCCTTTTGAGAAAAATCATTTGACTCTACAGGAAAGTGGTCCATACTTTTCTTCTTTGCTTTCATTTTTCTTTGGCATAACTCTGGCAACAGTTTCCAAAACAGCCTGATACATCAAAAAAAAAATATGAGAAGGACAATAGATCACTATCTTTTCAAGTGAAATTAATAAGCCACATATGTAAAATCCCGTAAAAATCACAAGAAGTGATATTTACCAAAACAGAAGTGAATGACACACAGGTTCCCACCCTAAAATTCATTATCCCAGAGAATCTAAACAAAATTTGACACATCACAAGTAAAATCTGAACAAGTTATTATTAATAATACCTCTGTCCTTGATCAGCTTAATGCTTTTCTAATGAATTATCATCCACAGACTTATAGTGTTAGTTTTTCAGTTTGGAACTCCTTAAACGAACATTTTACTCAAAGCTAGACATTGTTTTTTCTCACATAACAGTGCTTTGGAATGAGTGTAACATGGATGAGCTCGTGTATACGAACATACTGTTAAGTGGATTCTCGTCCGGAGCCTCCAAAACAGACTTTCACATTTTCAAGGGGAGAAAACGGAGAAGCAAGAGTATTGGATGGGTTTTTGATTTATTTTTTGCACATTAGTCAATTGCAGTTCAACGTAAAAGCATGTGATAGTTTGAGGATTTCTAGCCAAAATCCAAACACACTACAACGTCAATTTGCATTGAATGAACTGTTTTCCAACTACACTGTTAAGTCCTGACCTGACCATATTGAAGTCTAGCCTACAAAAAGACACCCATACTACCTGAATTAGGTCGCTAGAGTGCTACAGTCAATTGCCCCCCAGGGTTGAAAAAATTTGGAGACAATTAAATATATCATGTAAAAGCAATTCACTACACACCTGCTGTTCAGCAACACTATTGTTGAAACCACCAGGATCGGTACCTGCAAAAGAGTCGGCGAAGTTCACTGAGAGCATTCATTTGACATAAACTTTCCACTAGGCTACTCACACGTCGTCAACGATTCAACACATTCGTTACAACGTATCAATGTGAAAACATTTGGAAGTTAACAGCATCTCATTGATTTTCCATCATAAAAACCAAAAAAAATAATAGAGCAAATTGCAGGATTCTGATCACAGTACACACGTTACTACGATAAGGTTTTACAGAAAAGGCAAGTTAAATCCAGCAGCACAATGAGAATCAGGAAATTGCAGAAAAACGCATATGAAGAAGTGAAACGAAACTCGAATTGAGCGGCATTATCGATAATTCACACTGCAAAGGCATACAGCAACCACGATCCAACGAGTTTTCGGAACCGAATTACACGAAAATATTTAGGAACGCTTGAGCATTAAAAAGTTAAAGTGCGACAAGCTAGATCTGCGAACCTTCATTCTGCTCATTGTCGGGAAACTCTCTTTCGAGAGCCCGATCAATCATGTTCGCCAAGCTATCATCGCCGGATCTCGCGAGCGAGGCATTGACGACGGAGGTCTCGTTTCTTCCGGCGAGTAGAAGCTCCGGCTCTGATTTGTTGTCAGCGGCGAGGAGAGAGAAAGAGAATGTGGACAGACAAAGAAGGATATCACATAGAATAAGAAGGTTGAGAGTCGCAGGTGATGTTAACCTCATCTCCCTGACTCGGAGAGAGAAAGAGAGAGAGCAATGGAAGAGCGCGGAAACGAAACGACACCGCTGGCAGTTAGCAGCACCGTCGTGTTTGGCGCGCGAATTGTATATCTCTTACGCGCAGAAAGATGCGACAGAGAAGTGGAGTGCGTTAGAGGGAGGGTAGAGTGCGAGTGGGAAAGTACCGAATGGTCCTCCACTTTCGATGTTGTGAAAATTGAAAAAGGAAGTTCGAATTCGAACGTCAGAGTGGCCACTTGCAATGCAAACGAGGCGCGTGTATGTCACTGCGAAGCCTACTTTACTTCTGACTGACTCATGCAAAGCATTGCAGCAAGGAACGTTGCCAACAATTTACGGACACCGCCAAAAAGCAAGGGATTGAACTTTTGCTCACCTCATTTTACTTTTTGATATTCAAAATTAATTTCCCATTTATCGTATATTTCATCGTTTTCAAGTAGAGAATATCATTTTTATCTTTAATAAATTCACATATATTTTATGTATTAATATGTTATTTTCTTATAAATATTATATTTTTTAAAACTATATGTGTACCCTTTCTTCTTTTTAAAGTGAAAATATTCTGGCCTGGTATGCGATTTTGATAGGTCAACTTACATTTCTTTTATTTGCAAATATTGTTTTTGATAAGTTAAGAAGTACAAAAGTGTTGGTAAGAAATCAAAAGAATACAAATATTTGATAAGCTTAGTCTTAACTATTTAAGTGAAAAATGTAGCCTTAAGATAGCAATAAAAATAATAATTCTCCAAGTATTTTTTATATAAATTATAATTATTATATTGAATAAAAATATTGTTTTTTTAAGTTTTTCTTTTATATAGGGTTTTTCTAAAATCTCTTCTATTTTTAATATATAAATCAAATAGACTTTAATTTTTTAGAATAAATTATCAATACTTAAAAATGATTTGTTTATATAACCTCCTATTGCAATTTTAAAAATTATTAAAATATAAAAAATCCATATAAATTCCACGTCTGATATGTATTTTACTCTTAAAAAAAAAAAAAAATATATATATATATATATATATAACATAACTATAAAACATTTTTAATTATTTTAAACTTATTTCAATTTTAAAACCTATAAAATTAGTATATGATTATAAATAATATAGAAAAAATTTACGAAATGTTTAAGAAATATTATACATGTCATTCATATGAGAATTCACAGTAATAATATAATTTTGGAAACTAGATCTTAAACTCAAAGACTGATATATGTCACAATACATTATTTGTATAAGAATTTATCATAATTTGATATAGATCTCATCTAGAAACCTCGTATCATAAAGTAATTTTTATATGTCTTATTAAGTATAGTTGATTATTTACCTCTAATTTATTGTTAAGAATTTTTATTAATTTTTTATTATACACTACATTTATTTATTCAACTCGTATATCATTAAATTGAGATATTTTATTTAAACATTTGTTTTCATACTTATACCACACAATGATATCACTTTGGTTATTACTCACAATATTATATTTTATTGAAACCCTTAACTTAATACTTACGTCACATACTAACAACTTAGTAGTATATTCACAATTACTAATCATAATTCATCATAATAATATACCACTTTGGTTATTCAAAACATAATTCACATAATATTCAATTAATATTTCATTATTCGCCTATATATTCTCATCATAGAAATATGATTATTGTTATGATTCACATCATCAAATGCATAACCTTTCATATGTATTTTTTTTATTAATCACATTTATATATACATATACACGTCAAATGGAATAATCACATATGTACGACTGAAGTGACACACTTTCACTTAAAAATGACCTGTCCTAATACAGGAAAACAAAAATCAACTAAATAAAAGAAAATTGTCTTATTATAATCTTTACTTAAACAAATAAATATTGCTGCTAAAGTAATAAAGTGAGTCATTTAAGTAAAATAACTTAGTGTAAGTAATAATTATTCACAACTCACTCGAGCAGATTATTTTGGTCTGAAACAAAATTTATCTACTAATATGAAATATTTGTTTAAAAAACAGATAATAGCTTCAAAAGAAGCTAAAGAGATGATAAAAATAATATAAAGAAAAAATGTTTAAAGATATAGTAAACTTTATAAATAAATAATTGAATAGTTAAAATTCTATTATGCATACATATGAATTTGAAATTTAGCCTTCCTTCTTTTTAAAAATTATCACAATAAATAAAAAAATAGATGCTATTTATTATAGATATAAAATATAGCTATATATATAATTTTTTATTTTTTATGAAATTTAAGTGCAATATAATCTATATATTTAAAAATATTATTGATTATAAGTTTGAATTATGTCAAGTAAACATGTGTTTAATGCATTTTTACAAGAAAAACTGCTACTGAATATGTAATTTAAGATGAAAAATCATTAAAAAAGTAATGTATTTACCTAGTTAATTTCTCGTTGATTCATCGCAAAACCATTCCACAATAAGGAAATATTGAAGAAAACTTTGATTGCTAAATCTAGATAGGTAACGAGTGATCAAAATTTTCACCCACTGTTTCGTCACATTTTTTATAGGAGATTTCCCACCAAATGCCTTGTAATTAACTACAAAATTTATTTGCTAATATGTAACCATCTTGCACTAATTTTCTTAATTAGTCTGTAGTAAATTTGCATTAAGCAAACCGTAATTATTTCCTAATAAATCTAAAGCAGATATTTCACAAGTACTACTCAACAAATCCGTAGAAGTTTCCTAGCTACTCCTCAACAAGTTCATAGTACATATTTTGTACATAACAAATCAAGTAAATATATGTGACAATTTTTTCTACAATTATTTCTTAATAAATTTGTAGCGGCTTATCCCTAACTACTGTGTGGCAAAGTCATAGCAAATTGCGTGAAAACTAATATAAAATAAGTATGATTATTTATTAAATAAATGTGTGTGTATATATTAAATAATTTTTTTTTGTCTAAGATATATTGCCAAAATTAAATTAAATGGATGAGATTAATGCAGTCCATTATAAATACAATAAAATATTTAACGTGTAATAAATTGTTAGTAATAGAAATGAGTTAATTATTTTGATTTCAAATATAATTAATCAAAATAATTTAAAAATTGTTCGTAGGTTCAAATTGAAAAAAAAAAAAACAATAATACTACGTACCATAGTTAAATATGTATTTATAATTTAAAAAAAACTATTTAGTAGCTAAATTATGTAATTCATAAATGAGTATATTTATACTTAAAAAACTATGAACTTATGCAATAATAAAATATGTACATAGTAACATATCATCCTTGATAACTTATTAGTTTGATGGGTACGTTCATATTCTAAATGTTATGGTTTTAATTCCTAGCTAAACTTCTATTAAAATTTAAAATATTATTTAATTTTTAATAACCATTTATAATCACAAAGGAGATATTCCTTAATAAATGTATACTTCTTTTAATCTAACTCTCTGACGTTTTTGTGACACGTAACGAATAAATTAATACTGAAATACCTTAAGTATTATTTTCTCTTCCAACATAAATTTATTTTTTTATCTATTACGTACTAGTTGGTTAGAGATTAGCAACAAGGTTTTGTCATAATTGAAAAAAAATTGAATTTTGTGAGAAAAAAACACACAAATATAAACCTTTATCAAATTACTGCTAATTAATTTAAATGTTAACATACCATATAATTAATCTTAAATATCTTTCATATGAATTAATCCCAGATATTTTTTTTAGGAATAATCCTAGTTACTCCGACTTATGAATTTATTACTTTTCTTTAGTGTTAGAATTCTACAAAAATAAGGTATCTAATAACTACTGATTGAAAGAATCAAATGCACACCTTCATCCACTTCTAAAATACAAGATATTTATATTTATTATTTAATTTTTTTTTTTTTTTTGGTTTTACTCATTTAAACCCTTCTTCTACTTCGTTATTATTTTGTTTTAGTTATTAGTATGCATTTCAATTTCAAATACTTAATTATCAAAACATAAATAGTTTGTCTTATCTAATAAAAAATTTACTTTAAAATCAAGCTTTCAATTTCTTTTATTGACAAGCTAAACATGTATAAAAAAAGGCTTTAATCAATAATTTGAATATACTTTTATAATCTTGAATTAATAGATATTCATCTTTATTCTAGAAAAAGCACATGGAAGATGCGTTATGAATGCAGAATTTTCTAAAATCAACCCAATAAAATAAATAAATACAAATTTACTCTAAAACAAATTATAATCAAACAAATTTATTCTATTATCCAGAATAAGGTAATATGAAGTTTGAATAATTTTTATGAAACAAAGTTTGAATAATTATTTTTTCTACTTACGAGCATTTTACATAAATATTAAAATATTCATATTTGATTTCATTTAAATTACTTTTACTCCTAAACAATTAACTAGATGTTTACATTTATCCTAGTATAACTATCACATAGGAAAAATAGTTAAAAAATAATTATTTTCATTCTTTAAGAAATTATGAATTACTTTATTGTCTAAATTTTAATAACGGAGAAGTGATTTACCGAGAAAAATAGAAATAAGATTGATTTTGTAAGAGGACTGTTCTTTTTCTTGTCATATGAGTCACAAATGTGATCAACTGTATTTGGTCATTGAGCAAATTATCGACAAGTTCTTCCCATTCATAGTTTGACTATTGATAAAGGAAGACATTACTTGTGAAGACACTAAACAGAAATGAACAACTTCATAGACATAGATATTCAACGTTGTTTGAAGCTACTGAAAATAGATTCATCAATGTCGTTAACACTCTATTGACTTTTGAATTATAAATTATGATGCCGTATTTCAAGGTTTTCTTGAAAAAATTAATACCATGTTGCAGATACATATGTATGGAAATGAAAGGACGTTTGAATTGTATGATTTAGGAAGACATTTAATACAGAAAACATTTTCTGTATTTAAAAAAAATATTTTTTTAAGTTATAAATCTTCGTAATTATGATCTTATAAATGCTTCGGCAAAAATATATTTCAAAGTTTTATAATCTATTTTTTAACATTTTTATTTATTATTTGAGAATATTTATTTATAAAATAAAATTATGAATTTTTTTAATTTACAGTAGTGTTTATTTTTACTACGGTTGGTGATAATTATAATATTACGAATTAGATTAGTTTATGATAAATTAAAATGATATTGAAAAATCCCATGAAGAAAATTAAAGTTAAATAAATATTCTTTTAAAAAAAATAATTCCTTGTGTCTAAGGGCTATAAGTTTGTTAGTTGAAACTTTTACACCAATCAAAATAATTTTTTTAATAAAGGATAAACGTGGTCTGAAAGTCTTATCTTGTTGATTTTGATACTTTAAGTTGTCTAAAATATTATTGTTAATATCAATTAACATATTTTAGATGTTATTCATTTTAGAATTTGATATATTATTATAGATTTTATTCTAAAAATATATATAATATATTTTTGTTTAAAAACAATATTGTATAGAAACTGCTTCATCTTTAATTTTTAAATAATGTAAGACTCTTTGGTGTATAAGAATAAATCCTCCAAAACAGGGTTAAGAGGTAAAAGTAATTTAAAATTCTTTGTAATCTTATGAATAGATAAAATACAATTATGAGAAGGTAGTAAAGTGAAGATTAGTCCATCAAACTTTTGACTTGGTTAAATAATGCATTCACACTGAAGATTTTGTATATAATATACAAAATAAAAGTTAGTTGATAAAATAAAAGTTTTCACATATTATCTATAAAATATCATTTCATATTCAAGTTTATATAAATATTTTTTTATTCATATATTAAATGTTAGCTGTCTTTTTTTTTTTAACTTTAAGTTATTATTAGTATTTTGATATTATTAAAAAACATTTTAAATCTGTTATGGCATAACCATTTAAAGATAACCAACACAAATAAAAACTTTAAAGACTCAAATGTTAAAAGTCTATTTATAAAAGGATAAAATCCTTGTCCTATCACATAATTTTTTATTAAAAATATTTGTACAATTGGCCTGGATCCTTGCACCTTTGGATAAGGTCCAACACCGGGCTTCGGTCATATTTAAGAGATTGATTTACATCTTTGTAAGATTTGTTTATTATATAATATTATTTTTTTATATTATTCAATTATTATTATAAATATTAATTTATATAATTATAAAAATTATAGTAATTCTTTTCATAAAAGAATAACGATAAAAAGTAATTAAATAGGCATTTTTTCATATATTTTAAATATACATATATATTTATATATAATTATTTGAAATTAATATAATATTTATACATGGTTTATATGATAAATATTTTCCACTCATTTATTAATAAAATTTTCAATAAAAAGTTATCTAAGTGAATAAGAAAAAAATTATTTACATCTGTCTAAATTAATTTATTATGTGTTGCTGATAAATGGAAACCATATATGTTACATCAATTCAACCACTTAGTAACAGATTCATTAATTTTGAATGGGAAAGAAGTATCCACCTAACATTAAAAATATAATATAACATTCTTTTAAGCATAAATTATAACTATTATTAGCAGGTTTTTACATTCTGAAAATTTGGATATATTTTGAAAAAAAAAAAAAATCTCTATCCACCCCAATGGGGACAATGAAGTAATATCTTGACACTCTAGTAAAAAAATATAGGCGGTGATATCTTAAATAATTTAAGAAAAATAGTTTATTTAATAGAATAAATATTGATATTTTTTTCAGTATAATAAAAATAATAATTTTAGTTAAAAAAATTAATTCTATTAATTTTATTTAAACTTAATTTAATAGTTTGTTGTGTTTAGTTTGTTTAGTTTTTAGTAATTATTAAATATGTTTATTGAAATAAAAATTAACGTTAATATATATTAATTAATAACTTTGACTGATTATTTTTATTAAAGATGAACCGAACGTTAATATTAATTCTTTTCTTTAATACACACATAATAATTACTAATGAATCTCAATTACTTTAACCACTAATAAAGTTTAATTTAAATAAAAATAATAAAATTAATGAAAATGATTTTTTCTTATTATATACTAAACAAAATATTTCAATATTTACTATACTAAACCCACTTTTTACCTAACAATTTATATCATGTTTTGAAAAGCAACTCATTTATTTGCTCTCAAAAGAGTAGAAAACAAGAAGTTTTAAAACTTCTTTTATATTCTTATTAATAATCGATATTTATATTTTTTATATATAAAAAAGTAAAAATAGGATCCAATGGCGGCAAACAGTAACAGCCAAGATTCTTAATATATCCATGTCTGTAGTCAGATTAATTATATTCGCAGTTCCTGTTGAGATTGAGCATGGAACTTTTAAAACCTGGTTCTTAATTTTTGTATTATAACTTCATTTTCTATGTGCGCCCTCTAGGAGTTCCACCTAAAACTCTTTTAAATCAACATCTTTGTCTTTAAGTTGGAAAAAAACCAAAACACTGTTGGAACAAATAATCAGATTCTGCAGTTATTATGTCATGCATGATGCAGAGTTAAATCACCTAGAATGAAAAGTCTCAATAAAATAACCACTTGAGAGTGTGTGATTCATCGTAATCAGTAATATCATTCAGCCAAAACCGCCCACTGCTTTGATTTGATCCACCCACATTCCCTGTCAACATGTAGCAAGTGTTCGGTTTAATATTCATGACTCTTTATCCACTTGAGTTGTTGATTTACCAGAGAAGTAGCTTCTAGTTGAAAGTAAACGTTAGTTAAGATCTTTGTGTGTAAATCAATAATAATGACGACTAAAATTGGACTTAACGTAAGGTGAAGTTTTCGTTTGAGAAGAAAAAAGAACCAAAACTTTGTTTACAAGGGAAAATCTGTTGACCTAGAAGAGTAAAAGATGTACATGATCACATGATGGCAATGAAATAGCCTTTCCCTTAGAAAATTTAAAATATATTTGCTTATTTCTTTGCCCTATAAATACCCCTTCTATGTAACATACCTTCCACAAAGAAACATTGAGTATCTAGTACAAAGATGGAGATTCCTACTATAGATTTTAGTGAGCTCGATGGGGACAAGAGGGGTGACACAATGACCCTATTGCACAAAGCTTGTGAGCAATGGGGCTGCTTTATGGTATAGAAAATGAAAATGATGTTATAGTCCCTTTGTTTTTCTTCTTCATCATTTCTCCAGTTTTACTTTAACACATTGGATTATGCAGGTTGAGAACCATGAAATTGACACACAATTGATGGAGAAGGTGAAGCAGTTGATCAATGCATTCTATGAGGAAAATCTGAAGGAAAGCTTCTATAAGTCTGAGGTAGCAAAGAGGTTGGAGAAACAAGAGAATGCCTCTGATAAAGATTGGGAAAGTTCCTTCTTCATTTGGCATCGCCCCACCTCTAGCATCAATGAAATTCCTAACATCTCTCAGGAACTTTGGTAACTCAATCCACATATCTCTCAGGAACTTTTCATACACTTATACTACAATTTGGTAACACATTCTTTAACACTCTTTCCAGCAAGAAATTATTATTTAGTTCAAAACCGTCCTAGTCTCATCAAATATAATAGTTCTAAACTATGTAATAACTTCTTTCTAATACACTTCCTTTTGTCTAAAAAAGAAACCTGCCCGAAGAAATTGATGTGTGTGTGTACTAAAATGCAGCAATGCAATGGATGAGTACGTTGCACAACTCCTGAAGCTGGGAGAGAAGCTATCTGAGCTAATGAGTGAAAATCTTGGTTTGGAGAAGGACTATATCAAGAAAGCATTTTCTGGAAGTGATGGTCCTGCTGTGGGAACAAAAGTGGCCAAGTACCCTCAGTGTCCACGTCCAGAACTTGTGAGGGGGCTCAGAGAGCACACAGATGCTGGTGGCATCATTCTACTGCTCCAAGATGACCAAGTGCCGGGTTTGGAATTCTTCAAAGATGGCAAATGGGTGAAGATTCCACCCTCCAAGAACAACGCCATTTTTGTGAACACAGGTGATCAAGTGGAAGTGCTGAGCAATGGCTTATACAAAAGTGTAGTGCATAGGGTCATGCCTGACAAGAATGGAAGCAGAATCTCCATTGCCACCTTCTATAACCCCATTCAAGAAGCCATTATTTCACCAGCTCCTAAGCTCTTGTACCCAAGCAACTTCCTTTATGGGGACTATTTGAAGCTCTATGGCAGCACCAAGTTCGGTGAAAAGGGTCGTCGATTTGAATCCATGAAGAACATGGCCAATGGGCATAAGAATAACACTAATATTCTGGCTTGAAAGATGAAACTAATAAGACCCTTGCAGCGTTTAACCCTTTGGAATAGCTAAAGTTATAACTCATATTTACATTTGGCATACAAATATATCTCTTTTATTTCCTGTTTGGTGTATGGCTATGGCCTCTGTAAGTACCAAATAATATTCCTGTAAACGTATAAGGAATATTATTGAAATAAAACAATAATATTCCTGATTATTAAATGAAAGTATAAAAAAATAATAGTGTCAAACATCTCTTTTTTTCTTTGTATGAACAGGTGCTTGTATTATTAGTCTAAGCAAGCAAATTATGCTTGTATGCTGCTCCAATGGTTAATATTGATTAGCTAAAACTGATTTCTAACGAAAAAAAAATCATAAATAAAATTCTTAAATTAATTATAAATTATGCATATAAATTTTGTGATTTTTAATAAATTCAGTTTATTAATCAGTGACAAAATGTATCCTGTTAAAGGATATTTGATAAATTTTTTTCTTGAAGAGAAGAATGAAATAAGTAAATTGAGATTTGAGAATATTAAAAGCGTAATTATACTAAACACGATACGAACTTAGCATATATTTTATTAGGAGTCCTCGAAAGTAAGGTGAACAATCATGACTAGATGAGCCATTTTTTAAATGATAATTTCAAGATTAAAAAACCTATCGACAAAAAAGTACCTAGATATTAGTATTTCAACACACATAATTACAGGTGTAAAAATAGGAGATAATTTGTAAGTTAATTTGACGTATTATGAGTTTGAATGAAGTTAGATTAAAAAAATTAAAAAATTATTAATTTTGGATTAACATTAACTAAATTATCACTTAATCTTTTCAGTCATAAATTTGATTAGTTATAATTGGATTAATTTTTTTAAATGATATAATTTAAAGATATTATAAAGTATTGGTTAACTATTTAAATACTTCAATGATATTATATATGAGGTATTAATTAAAAAAGTTATTGATTCTTATTTTTTCTTATATCTTTTAAATTTAGTGAACTAACTCACAACATGTAATGGGTTAAGGTAAATTAAAAATTTCATGGTTTATAAATATATTTTTTTTTAATTCGACGCGTGGTAAGTTAATAAATACGAGCCGAATTTACCTGCTTTAACATTACCCCACAAAAGAGATTGTTTTAAATTATTTTTTATTTTCTATGATTTTAACATTTCAATTTTAGAAAATATATTACTTTTATATAATTTTAAATTTACATTTTTCCATTTTAATTTTTAATTTTGAATTAATTAAATAAGTTATTTACAATATGCTAGAGGGACATGTCAATAGAGTTCGATTGGAAAAAAAGTTAAACATATGTAAAATTATATATTAGATTGAAATTGTGGATTTTTTTTAAAATATTAAAACTAATTGTATGAAATTATAAAAATGCTAACAATACAATTTTCTAACACTAAGGAATACTAGCTAGGTGGAAGATGACTTATTCACACAAAAGAACCATAAATACAAATACTTTCAGATGTAATGAGACCTGTTAACCATTAAGACACAAAGTATTTATTGTTTATATAACTTGTTATACATTACATTTAAAAGTTGAGAATTTAGGTTTTTTTTTTTCTTAAATATTTTGAAATATGTGAGAAATTATTACAATTTTTAGTATTTCAATTTAAAAGGTCACATGTTTCACCCTCGTTGTTTTGTCTTATATATATATATATATATATATATATATATATATATATATATATATATATATATATATAT
>Ga0099824_1000483_pt1 | contig 47132 bp, 25 predicted proteins | sample SiratrowhiteBW_FD_76837 | JGI IMG/M metagenome (GOLD analysis project Ga0099824, IMG submission 76837) | Root nodule microbial communities of legume samples collected from California, USA - Siratro white BW | ecosystem: Host-associated > Plants > Roots > Nodule | place: USA: California... | reverse complement strand
ATAATAAGTTAACGAGTTTTTAAGTGAATTATTGTATTATTCTCTTTTAAAATTATGTAAGAACTATGTTAAAATTGTTAGATATTTAAAATATTGTCTTTTGAACTGGACACTTCACTAATACGTGTCGTACGAGTGTCGTACGGGTGTCAGTGTCCGATACGTGTCGGACACGGATACGTCACCAAAAATGGAGTGTCCGAGCTTCATAGGTAATGGCACTGATGTAGATGACTAGTGAGACAATCATAAAAAAAAAAAATCTCTTATAAATTAAAGAAGTAACAAGTTTAAATCGAGTTGTTGAAGTTGGTAAAAGTTTTATTTGCAAGAGATCCTATAATTGGATTTCCCTATTCCCCATCTTCCCTACTTTTGCTCCACTAAGTGATGATTGATGGCTTATTTGCATTGTTATTAGTCATCAGAGTTATTTAATGTATTTGCTCAGGAACATTTATTTGGTTAATTTGATAAGCACAAGATCGTTGAGTGAGTTATTGGTTAAATAAATACTAGTACACAGACACATATTTGATAAAATCGGAATCTTAATTTGACTTACATTTTTTATTGTGATATTTCTTTGTTTTACAATATTTTTTCATTGATGCAAACATTTTGTCTGTGAATGAAAGTAAGTTTTGTTCCTCTTGCAGGGAAAGACTGACTATCCAACTCATTATATTGGCATATTAGAATATGGGTGGAGAAGTGCCTACGCTGCAGTCATTTTCGTTATGTTCTTTTTCTTTACTCGAACTTCCTGCGAACTACAACTGTATTTTTACTTGGCATCGGCTATTTTTGTTTGGCTTGTTACAGTTTAAATGTAAACAAGTTTGGAAAGGCTATGGTCAAAATGCATCAGAATCAGATTATGAAATAAGTTTATTTCGTTCCCTGTTATGACGAGTGTTTCATTAGTAATAAAATTGTACATGTATTTGAAGTAAGATGGGGTACTTGCTTATATTAGCTTCTTTTGTATTTGAACATAGTAATAGCTTTTAATTAAGCATAATTTACAGAGATTTCATTTTAAACAAAATAATCGAAACCGAAGATGCTATGCAAGTGTTTTGTTATTTATATAACAATGAAGTAGGATAAAAAACTTCAAAGCTTATATTAATTAGAAAACTACCGCTTCACCTTTCACCTTTATTTCGGGCAAGATATGAAGGGCTATATGAAGTTCATTGACAGTTTTCTAGGCAAAAGTCCTCTAATCTGTGCACTGAATAGTAACAAAAATTAAGATTAACCATCAGATGTACTAATGGTGAGAAGAACTCTATTGTGAGCATGAATACTTGGAACAGAGGAAATGCACGAATTATTGCACAATTGAATCAAACATTACAAGTAATTTAAGATAATTGAATGCAATCGTATAATGATTTAAACAAATTAAATTAAATCATGATTTGAGTGAACTACTCTAAATTGTTTGAATTTTCACCCATGAACATTCTATTTTGAAGTATATTTTCCAATATCATAAGTTATGGTTGAGTTTAGTTCAAAGAATCCTATTTAGGACCAATTCAATTTTTAAAAATTAAATCAATAGAATAATTTAGGATTCAGTATAGCTTTTTTATACAATTCAATTAAGTGTAAATATTAAGGGAACAATGTTTTCAAAATAAATTCTCCAGATAGTATGAAACACATTTCAAAATAAGCTTTTCAGAAAGGGATTTCCAAAACAAACTTTCTGAAACAAATATACTTTCTGAAATGCGTTCTTCAAAATGATTTTTCTAGTACAACTTTTTCAGAACGAGATTTTTTTGTTCTTCTTCGGACTAGAAGGTGAGGTACTGATGGTGGTGACAGTGATGGCGATAGGAGTGGTGAAGTGTAGTTAGAGAGGATTGAATGGGGTAATTCGGTGAAATTGTGAAGATGCAGGTAGAAGAATGGAACGTAGAAAGTAATTGTCAAAAGTTAACGTGACATGAAATTATGTAATGGCCCACTTGCCATTTTCACAGCAACCTCATCATCATATTGAGAGCGAAACATAGATAAAACCAAACACTTTTTTTATCAACAATAAAAATTCATAGTAATGAAGCACTCCAAACCCTTACACAAAATTATATATAAAAATCAAAGAGGAGTTTTACATAGCATTCTACCAGCACAGATATCCTAAGATTATATATACTGTGCTGTCCTAACCGATAAAAATTTCCCTCATTACTCATAACTTGCATGCGAAGAAGATCTGTTCATTTTGTGCAGTCACTTAATTAACATACCACTCAGATTGAAGTTGATTATACACATCATATGGTTTGTGTTTGTGCATTAACAAATTGTATTATTATGATCTTGGATAATCAGTGAGATGGATTTGAATATATGATTTGTAAATCAACTTTTATAATTCAGAAATACCGTGGAACATTCTTAAACGATGTGTGATTAATATCCGGAAACTAAAAAGTTTTTCATTTAATTTTCTTGTTTTTTTATTGTTTGAATTACGTATATTATTTTCTTTGATGTGCATGCTTATTGGTTTCTTCTATAAGTCTATGCTATGGTCCAATATGTGTGTGTAAGCTTTTATTTGTGTCGACTATGGAATAAAAAGTTCAGATTTCCCATGTATCAGTTCTTAGAAGATTGAGTGAATTTGTTCAAACATGTGATGATTATACTTTGATCCTAGTCCATTTCACCTGTTGCTTCCTTCTTCTTCCTATGCATAGCACATTATTGAGAATATTGCTAAGGAGGAGCAGATGTAAAACTTGAAGATTTAAGTACCTGATATATGTTAAACACTGTTAATCAGTACCCTCAAAGAGTTAATTAGGGAAAATAAAACATTTACAAATTACCATGAGCATAGATCACGTTTTCTTACATACATATATGCAACAATGAAAAAGGGCTTCTGAAATTGAATACCAAAGCCATGAAAATGCTACCATATCCATTAGTACTAGCTAGCACCTGCTAGAGAAATCAATAAATATCCCAAGCAAGAAGATGAACCTGACCTAGTGATGGCATTGCACATACATAGCAAAACCAAGTAACTAATAATCAATTAACCTAATTAACTTTTCCACAAAATTGAAAAAGTTAACCATTAATTTGATTACTTGGGGTCAGTGATAATTGATGATGATGATGATGATAACTAAGCTGGCAAAGCAGTGGCTCCAACAAAGGATGTTCTCTTCACAAATCGACCTTTCATTCTAGGTCTTTTCTCCGCATTCAACTTCCTCACTTCATACCTTATCTTCTTTGCAAACAAACGAGTTCTTCTCTTCTCTCGGTACCTTGACACTCTTGCTTCTCTTCCACCATCTGCATGCCCTCTTAAACTTCTCATTTCCCCATAAGAGCATTGAACATCCCCACCATTCGAACCCTTAACAAAAAAAACTTGCATATCAACTATCGAAATAGTCATTATTATTATCAAGTTTGAGCTTCAGAAGGATGTTAAATTCATTCAAATATTTAGGTATATCGACGAATTTTGTATTGATTGCTGAGGATGTAACACAGTTCTTCTTCTTTAACCGGATGTGAGATCAACTACTAAGGTAGAACTTTGTTAAAGTTCTCTCAGAAGACTGAAAAGTTATTCCCATAAAATAATCAAATTGACATTGTTACGTAAGCAAAGAGGGTTGAGAGAACAACTTACCAAGAAGTCTAGCCAGAAATCATTCATTACCTTACCTATAAATTTACATGTATGTAAGGTATATCGGCGAATTTTTCATTGACTAATTATTGAAGAAGAAGAAGATATAGCACAATCTTCTTTCTATAGCCAAATATATGAGATCAACTGTGATATTATAGGTTGAACTTTTTTAAAGTTCTCTCAGAAAACTGAAAAAGTTATTGTCAGAATAAGTTAAACCAAACACACAAACACAATTCACATTGTCTCATAGGAAAAGCAGGTTGAGAGAAGAAGTTACCAATAAGTCTGACCAGCATTATTACCTACAAATTTTACATTGGTTACCAAAACTATAACACAAACCCTTTAGCCATTGTATAATTTACAGTAGGTATATCGACGAATTTTGCATTGATCACCGAAAGTATCACACAATCTCTTCCTTTAACACTAGTGTATTATAGGTAGATGAACTATAGAATAAGTTAAACTAATCAACAATTAACATCACTACATAAGCAAAGAGGGTTGAGAGAAGAAGTTACCAATTGAAGTCTCGCGAGCTATATATCATTGGTTACCTACAAATTTGCATGTTAGGTATATCGACGAATTTTACATTGGTTACCCAAGACACAAGAGAAACCCCTCTATTTTAGGTATATCGACGAATTTTGTATTGACTATTGAAGGCATAACACAATCCTCCTCATCATGTAGTCAGATATGAGACCAACTACGACATTATAGAACTTTTGTTAAGTCCTCTCAAAAGCTGTGAAGTTATTATCATAACATAAGTTGAACAAAAAAGAAACTACGTTAACATTTTCACATAAGCAAAGAAGAAGGTTCAGAGAAGAAGTTACCAAGAAATCTGGCCAGCAATCATCAGCGTTGAAGTTAGGTGGGGTTCCTGTTGTCCATGGAGAACCTTGACTGGCCCAAGCAGTAATAACATCTTCATAGTTTAGCCTCAAAAACATGTCCCTCTTATTGGTTCCCACTGTACTTGCCTCCTCATCCTGTTCCTGAGCAAGTGATTCTGAATCAACAATATCATTCCAATTAAAGGCCTCGCTGTTCATGTCAAGAATAATCGAATCCAAATGGCAAGGTGTGTCGGCATCAAGTTCTTCTTCATCTTTGACCTTCACCATTGCATCTTTGGCTCCAACTCCATCAACACAGGCACCCATTTCATCATCTTCTTCTTTGCAACCAAGCACCAGTTCTGATCCTTTCACGTGCCCAGATGAATCCTCATCAGCTCCGTTTCCAAGTAGGCTTTCCACATCAGCAGCAAACTCAGCAAGATCCATATCTGATGGTAGAAACTCGGAAGAAAAATTTTCTAAGTCAAAGACTTCTTCACCGGCTAAAACCTCCTCCTTCACTTCATTGTATATACTACAAAGCTCAGCATCAAACACGGGCACGCGACACAGTAGCTGCTCCTCACTCTCATCATTATGCAGTGCTTCTTCACTTCCAAGCTCCGGCACAAGGGGAAGACTAATGGTGTGATTGAAAAACACTTCTTCTTCTTCTCCTCCTTCATGTATCTTCTTTTGTTGTTCTTGTTGTAGCTGCACGGATACGTGCTTGCTTTTGTGGCGTGGTGTTCTGGCCTTGCGTGTGAATCCACTGTGCCATGCTACCTTATTGTTATGATTAAGGGTCACTGAGTAGTTGACCTTAGAGGATGCAGTTTGAAGCTTAACCCTTTGGTGCCTGCTTGCTAATTGGTTTGCCGAGTGAACCATGTTGTCACAGCCATGGCAAAGGAAAGCATCATCAGCTGCACAATACCACCGTGCTCTTACTTTTAGACAGCTCTCACATGCTCGTGCAGTTCTACCTCCTAATGCACTTGCTTCTTTCATTTCGTTGGTCCTAGTTAGGAACTGATGTCTGGTTGCAAAGAGAAGTGCAGTGAACAGTTAACTGGTTACCAACAAGGGACCATAACAATGTTGAGGAAGTGTTAGAGTATAGATCTAGATAGCCCCCAAATTATTCAAATTCAATTATTGGTTATGAGGAGATTTGAGAATGTGATGAGAAAGAAGCACAGTGGGGTCTTATAGTTTGTTCATACTTGGTTCCTTCCTCAGTCTATGTGGAAAGTATGATAGATTCTAATTAATTGTTTATCTCTAACTAAAACCTTATACCAAGATTAATTACATTTCATTTTTATCATTAGTTTTTATAAGCTAACTTGTACTTTTAATTTACACGTAAGTTAACTACAAAAAGGTTATTTTATTATCTCTCCTTTATGAGCTCTCTCCTTTAAACTATGGTTTGTTCATGTTTGGTAATTTGCTACAGGACATTAGGTGAAAGTCCTAGGACCCACGATTTGGTCTCATCGCAATGCTCATTGGCTGGGGATTCGATGTTCATCTTATTCTCTGAATTCTTATTGGTTAGCTTTCCTTTTATGGGATTTCTTGTGGATCCAATACAATTTATTTGTGAGTGTCTACTAGTGTCAGTGTTGTTGGTGTATGGTGGAGTAAGACCTTTTTTGTTGTGTTGCAACTGTAATTCAATAATTCCCTTTTGCGGTCCTCACTTCACGTTGCTTTCACTTCCCCTATGCTTTGTCTTCAACTTCTCAACTATGGTGCATTTTCCACCAATAGATGCAGCCCTACGGTTGAATAACATATGGTTCAGGTTGACTAATTTAGTAGGGTTAAGCTTGAGAGAATTTTGAACCACAAATAAATCCATGCCTTGTGTTTTCTTCCACTTGAGTATGTCCAAACTTGGTTAAATTTGGTAAGTGGGATTTCACCTTGTTTCCCTTTTTTTATCTTACACTGGTGGCTCAAAATTTCTGAGCAATAAAGTCCACCTACAGAATCATTATTGACCAATCACATGGTTTTCTTATTTGTGGGCTGTGTAAACAGTGATCTTATGTGTAAATGTAGATGATTTGATTGGTGTATATAACCCAACCAGTGAAATGGTTGTGTTTACACATCTTCATCTTTTTAGCTTGTTAGCTAAAATTTCCATGCATGAGAGGCAATTATGATGTGAAAACTTAGAGATAACATAAGATGCAATTCATTATTAGATAGTGATATTGTAACAAATTTGCCACAAATGTTGACATTCTTGGAATGAGTCCAAAGAATAGTTTACCATAAAATTTCCTGCATTTTATTTGGGCCCATTAATAATGAAAACCACAAATTGCACCATATATTGACACACATATATGCAGCCAAAAATGTTGCTTTTTGAGACTGTGTTGGTTCTGCAATGTTATGAACAGTGACGAGTCTCTTCTTAGCACCCTTCTACCACTTTCCTTTCAATAAATTCTCCATCATGGGTGCTACCTCGATCTTATCCTTTGGCGTAAATTGCAAACAATAGAGGGAAAAAAGGTGACATGGACAGGCTCAGAGGGAACAAATTCTTTGCTTGCTAGCTTCTATGCAGTAACTCGGGGCAGTGTAGAGAGAATCTTAGTACAATGTTAATATCACTTTGATGATGTTGTTATAAAATCTTCAAGTTTGATGGAACCATAGGAGCAAGCTAAGTATGACACATGTTTGTGTGTAATGAGATATGAACGTAATTTATCAGATATTTTTCTTCATAACAGGATCTCAGAATATGCATGCCAAGATTTGTAGCTGATAAACCCTAAGATATTACATAGCCATCACTGTGATGCAATTATTGAAAATGTTTGTTTGTTTTTATTTGTTGGAAGAAATTTTAACTTTGAGCATAACTTGTTGTCCATTGTCAATAAATTTATGAATATCATCTTAGATATGATATTTGTAGTTATATATCTTTCTTCAAAAATCAATAATCTTGTATTAGATATCAATTATTTATGGTTAGATAATAACGTGAAAAAATATTTATACTATCAACGTATAAAATTCTAAAGTTTAAATTGAAATGAGTATTTTTAAAGTAAAATAAAGAATAAAATGATTAAATAATGGAAAAGTGCCATGCTCTCAATTTATATGTTTTATAACTTAAGAAGGTGACAAAAATGTTTGCTTTATTTTATTTAGATAATATCAAGAACAAACATGGATTTGATAACAGATATTTTTTTATGAAACTTTACTATTCCAAGTGGATAAGACTACAATATATAATCCATAAAGTTTGTCCTAAAATGTGTAATATAGTATGAACTTAGGGAAATAAAGTTATTTGAAGACCAAATTAAATTTTAAAATTGGAATTTTAATATGTTGTTTTGAACAATTGAGTAAATGATTTTTACTGCTTATTTATTTAAAAAAAAATCAAAAGTTAAGATCCTCATTTAATTTTAAACATAATGGTCTGTTACTATCTAAGGCATGGATAGGTTTATCCAGAAACATTACAACTTAATTAGCATTTTCGAATTCAAATCTTATCTTATATCACAGCTTTAAATGTCAGAAAGAAGCTATCTATTACTTATAATAACTTTATCTGACTCAAATAATATACAAAGAAAAATATGTGTTATGCATTAAAAAGTTATTATGATTTTAAATTATGAACAGCAATTTTTAATTTAAAAAGTTATCATTATTCTGAAAAAAAGGTAAATTTTGTATGTTTTACGTAACTGATCATCTTACTGGTATTTTCTTCATGATATTTTGTTTGTCAATTTCATATGACCACAAAGTAGCTAATAATATCTTCTGAATTTTTTAAGTTAATTACTTAAATTTAAAATTAAGGAATATGTACGCCAAAAATCCAAAACTGAAAGATGTTTTCAGTTTCTCTATATATTTTTTAAGACCACCATGGTTTGGATTAGGTGACACGTGGAATGAATAATGAGACATTCACATGTGATGATATGATTGAAACTTTGTTGGTATTTATTTCAAAAAAAGGTGATCTTTAATTTAAGGAAATTGGTTGGTTAGTATATTAAGATTTAAGAATCCAAACAATTCCTCATATCTATATGCAAAATAAGTTTAATGTTTAGAATATTACAATAGATATATATTGTTTAAATGAGTTATTTTGTTTTTAATTTTCTAAATCAATAATATTATATAAATTTAAATATCTTATAAAACATATTTTAATATTAAAGTGAATATTTACTTTAATTTTGGAAGGTATTTACATTTAAGGAAGGTGACTTGTATCTTCAAACAGTTCAAATTAAAGATATATAACTTTCGAAATCATATGAGTGGACATTGCAGATTCATAAATAGTTGTCTCGTGAAACATTGACACGGTTAAGATTTTAGCGGAGAAACTGTAACTCTAATTGGGAGATGGAGACAAAAGTATGTGAAGTTTATTTTTTTCTTAGTTATTAGACTTTTTAGAATGAAGATTTTGTTCTTGGATAATGTAAGATTTGTCTGAATTTTCCTTTTCTTCTTCTTTTTTATGCTTCTTTCTTCACTTCTTTATTTTCTTTCTTATTTTAACTTTTTTTTTTTTACATTTTCTCTAATTTTTTGGAACGATATTTTTCCTTTACTATTAGATTATACCTTTGTGTGTAGATAGAAAAAAAAATAGATAAATGGATTGAACAAAATTTTTCTTTTCACTATTTTTACTCGAATCTTTAAATTTATTTCTTTTAGATTTTTACATGTATAATATTGAAAAACATTTTTTATATACTTTATTTTTAAATTTTAACTTATTTTTTTAATAGTAATCATTCTAACCACTAATATTTTTTTTATCATTATAAACTAATCTAAATAGAAGTTGTCTTCATCAATAAGAATCATCATTGTATTTTATAATCTAATCATTACTCTAAGCAATGCATTTTCCTACTTAATATTAATTGATTATCACTTAAAAAATGAGTATCCTAGTAAATATTAAAATGTTAGTTATTTTTTTTATAAATTATTGTTTGTAATATTTGATATATACCTGGAGTTGGTTGTAGTAATGATAACAATTTATGATTATCATTTTAGTTGTGGTCCTTTATTAAGATTTAATATTTGAATTGAATAAAGAGTTATTCCACTCATCTCACTCATGGCCCATTTAGGCTGAACAAGCATAGCTCATATTTATACTGTTCTTTGCAAAAGATATCCCCTTTGACTAGGTGACACTAATAAACTGGATTATATATAAATTTATTTTAATTTTGTATTTTTAGCTACTTTTACTTGTTTTTTACAATAACTTTTTTCTTAGATATTATTTTTCACTGATTCAAGTATTTCTTTCAATTTGGAGTTCCATGTTATTTTTTACATTTTCAAAAAAATTGATATACTTAACAAACTTGATCTGTTTGTCCAATGAATACAAATGTGAGAATAGTTAGAATAACTTTCTTACTAAATATACTCAATAAATTTTATTTTGCTCAATAGGTGAGTCATTATCTAATTTACAAGCTTCACTTTAGCTTTATGAGTTGAAATTATTATAATTGTTTATATATATTGTCACAAATATTGAGATCAATGATTATGATTGAATTGATTTATAATATTTGAGATTGATTTGTTTAAATTACATATCATGTATGTCATGTTCACCCAATTTGTTATTTAACATATTAACACCTACTTTACTAAAAGTATAAATTATATAAATTAAGACATCAAATGATAAAAAGTTAAAAAAGAGTTTGACACTACTAAAACAAAACTTTGGTGTATAGTTATTTATGTAATGAGCTCACTTTATTTTATTAGACTGAATTTGAAATGAGTTAAGTATTAATATGTATATTATCATATTTGAGTTTGTCATAATCTTAAAAAGATGAAAAAAAATGAGTTTTTAGTATAAATGTAATGAATAATTGAATTAAAATATTTGTATTTTTGAAAAAAAAAAAAACAATCCTAATGAAATTGAGAGGATAAACATTTACTACTTGATCAAATAATAATTTTTTTTCTCTTAATTTTAGCATTTCTTTATAAATTGTTTAAGTCAAATATTCTTTCAAATGAATAATTAAATTAAAATATTGTTTAAGTCAAATATTTCAAAGATTTACTAGTGATAATATAATTTATTGGTTAAGATTTATTGTTATGGATGTTTTAGTTTGAGGATGAATTATAAATATTTCGATAAAATTCCTTATTATCTTTGTATGGTAGTAAAATATGGTATTTAATCTTTATCATTTTTTTTTTCTCTCATGAAGCATGACTCATATTACTTTAATTATAAAAGTATTGGTAATTGCTCTTAAAATACTGTATGTTTTATAATCTTATTATCTATTTAGCATTAAAATAGTTAATAAAGAGATAAATTGTTTTATAATTTTTATCAAGTAGTTAATAAAGAGATAAAGAATATATGTTTTATAATCTTTATCTATTTAATATCAAAGTAGTTAATAAAGAGATAAACAATGTACATCAGGAAGAATTTGCTTTTGAACAAGTTTTGGAGATATTCATTCAAAGAGAAAAGTGAAATTCTTTATTTATTTGATCACAAAATCAAAATCATGTTTAACGACTTCATATGAATAAGTATACCAAGTTGAGTTGAAAAAGTTGTTTGAGAAGAAATTTTGAACACAAATATAAATTCATTTATATTCATGTAAAATTTCTGAAATTATTATCCGTTGCAAAAAATATTCATTTAATGAAATAGTTTATGAAAGATATAAACTTACAATGTAAAATAATAACTTATAATTAGTTGAAAAAAAAAATTACACTATTAATATATACTCTTTTTATCTAAAAAAGCAAAATTAATATTCATGTAAATAAACAAAGAAAAGATAAATTATTATATTAATTATCAATATAGATACAAATTATATAATAACCTTGTCTCTAAAACAAATAGTAATATTATGGTAAAAATATTTATTAAAAAATGTTAATTATTACTATAATTTAGCACAAGAGAAACTGTTCAACACAAGGTATCAACACTGGGCATGAATCGTGGAAGCAGCACAAACATGGTTCGGCGCAAGCGTCGGAGGCATTCGCCGGAAAATTCTCCGGCAAAACGAAGAAGACGTTCTCATTCTGAATGTCGGAGTCGGAGATGGGTTGTCTCTTCCAAAGACTGTTCCAATTGCACGGGTCAGAACAATCATTCATTCGAATTCTGTTTCACTGTGAATCTGCATTCAATAAGTGTTCCGTTTCTCTAATACTGTGTGTGAATTTGAAGACATAATAAGAACAGAGAGAGGATTCAAGGGCATATGCAATTGATAGGATAGCTTCCAATTGATGGCGTTGAATATTGATTTTGAAAATTGAGGAGTGTTTTGATTTGATGAGTGCTTTTAGGTAAAACGAAGAGGCATTTTATTGATTAATGTGTGTGAGTGTGACATTTGGTAAACGCTTAAACGGTTTGTGATTTGTGTGTTGCTTCTGGTGGATTGTTACTATGAATGCTACATTCATGATGTTATGGAAAGGAGATGTAAAATAAAATAGGTTATATGTCAATGGCACCCTAATAAGGAATTTTCTTGAGTGAATATAAAATTCTAGAGCTAGTTGATTTCATGATGTCTATCCTGGCCGGTGGTATGGCAGGCCACGATTGTGGAAGCCCTCCTCCAGAAAATGTATGCACTTGTTATTCGTCAAAGCAGAAAACGTCTGAGCTGGAATCTCCCTTTTTTGGGTGCGGAGTGTGTTCCAGGAGATGGGTTTTCTCTTCAAAAGATTGTTCTAATTGCGTGGGTCAGAACTCAGAATTACAAGGCTATCTGCTTCTAGGGAAATAATAATTAATTTGAATTCTATTTGGGTGCCCCTGTTAGTTGTGTCATTTAGAGTTCAGATTAAATAGTATTTATCTTATATTTAGTATTCTGAATTGTTCCTTCCCTTGCAGATAAGATTGTGGTTGTTTCATACAATATACTTGGTGTTGAAAATGCATCAAATCATCTGGATTTGTATTCTAATATTCCACATAGGTTCTTGAGGTGGGACAGGCGGAAAAGGCTGATACTTGAAGAGATTAATAACTATAACGCCAGCATACTGTGTTTCCAGGTAGTCCTTCTGGCTGTTATATATTATCATTAGGATTTATGCATCTCTATTAAGCTTTGAAAGCTACAAAAAAAATTATTAGGATTTTTGTCATTTTGATCCTTGAAAGATCTTCAATTAAATCCTACCTTGCACATAAATTATTAGCCAAGACATCGTCATCTTATTTCTCATATTTTTACCATCCTTTCACATATTTTATGGTTCACCTTGACTTTTTTTATTATTCATCTTTATATCAAGTTCACCATTTAAAATTTAAATACTCACAAGATCGAATGTAAGCTTTAAAATATGTTTTTAAATATCATAGGAGCTTAAAACTAAGTTCTAAAAATTTTATACTCATTAATACTGTGTAATTAATAACTTGATTTAGATAGAAGGTTTTGTTTGAAATCTTATAGAATCTTGTCAGTAGCATCTTGGATTTAATTAACAACTCCTACCATATGTAATCATTCATAAATTAGTATAATAGTTGTATGAACAAATACATCATGCAAATTTTTTAGTCATTCACCTTCATATATTTATTTGGTCAAAGGAATCAAAACAGTGACAATGTAAAAGAGTAGCTCAAGATCAATATTGAGCTTTGAGACTAGGAATCAACACACCTTGAGGTTGCAAGTATTAATTTTTAAATGGTGAGCTTAATATAGAAGTGGAAGAGATGAAAGTCAAGATGGACCAAAAATAGTGTAAAAGATATGTAGAAAATATGAGAAATAAGAAATGAAAATGGGATGTCTTTGCTAATAATTGATGTGTAATGTAAGACTTAATTAAAAATTTGAAAATACTTTCAAGGATCAGGATGACAGTAAGTGTTTAAATTCAAGAATGAAATAAAAAATGACATGTGCCGTCATAATTCTTGAAAAAGTAGAAAAAGAAAACTTCCTTTGGACTGCCACATGTCATCCATGTGTACAACTTCAATTGCCATAAAGGCAGACCATGTACCACGTAGTCATAGACATTAAATTTAACAGAAGGACGAAATTGAGTAACTTTTTTCACATTCAGGGATTTTAATAATTATGCTGCTTTCAAAGATTAAAATGACAGAGCAACACGCTTTCAGGGACAAATTTGGACATTAACCCAAGGAGACCCAACGAAACTGATTTAACTGACATGGGTTCTTACTTAACCACAGCTCTTGATTACATGTATTCATTTGAAAACAGATAAATTCTTGAGACACAAGTTACACTGATGTTAATTCCCGTTGGCACACTCAAACATCTTAGTTGTACCCGATTTAGTATTTATCCTCTGCTTGAAATTGTAAGCTAACTTCATTGTAGATTTGTATTGTCAAGAATTGCTTTCTCATAAATCTTGTGTCTGAAGGAGGTTGATCATTTTAATGATTTAGACAATCTTTTCCGGAACAGTGGCTTTAAAGGTATTTACAAGGTATATTACATACATATTTAAACTATGATGCTAGTTTTGAAACTCCTAATATTTAATCAAGTACCTTTGTGGATCATTATTTTCATTTGTCACAGGCTCGCACTGGGGAAGCACGAGATGGATGTGCTGTATTTTGGAAAGACAAGTTGTAGGTTCCCTAACCCATAAATCATTTCAGTAATTGAGTTTTTGTATCCTATATTAATCAATTTATTTAATATCTTACATTGTTGTCCTTTGAAAATAAGTAAATGAGCTGCAAAGTGTTTCTTGATGAAACAGAAAACCAACATTTCAAAAATGTGCTAACATAGAACATATCAATTGAGAAAATATCAAATCCCTAATTTGGCCTAATTAAATTATATTTTGTAATGTGAATGCAGATTCAATCTTTTGCATCAAGAAGATATAGAGTTCCAAAGATTTGGCATGCGTAACAATGTTGCCCAGCTGTGTATTTTGGAGGTATTTTGGGTTTGGTTTTATTTTTCTAAGTTGTTTCCATCCTATTTTATATTTGCTCTGTTGTCTTTCATTAGAAGGATTTATGATCTGTGATACAAATTTTTAAATCCCCCCATCTTATATTCTGTTGTACTTCCTCCTGAATGCTATGCATACATGTGTTCTCGCTGCAATGAAACCAAATGTTTTTATATCTTATTACTCTATTTTATTATCAATTTACAGGAAAACCACGATAAAAAAGAATCTGACGCATGTAACCTAACCACAATGTAAGTTTTACATGTCTAAAATGGGGAATATGAACACAATCATTTGCAGTCTTTGACATGGTTTTGCATAACACTTGGGTGTGCTTCTATTCCATTATCCTTGAATGACTACTATTATACTAAATTAGTGCATACCAACCAGTGACTTGTTTCTATTATTTCCTTGTCTTCTTAAAACTTTATTGCATGGCTAATTTTTAGCGGCAAAGTTTAAAATTGTAAATTTTGGAAATATTAATTTGTACACTCATTTGTTCACATATGTTCTCTCACACACACGTGGTGTCTATTTCACGGCCAATGATTTTTCAAGTTTTCCACTTGGCAATTAATATGATCGCCATCTATAGGGAACCATCCACAGGAAAAAGAAGATTTGTTGTAGGAAACATACATGTGCTGTTCAACCCAAATCGTGGTGACATCAAACTGGGCCAGGTACTTAACTAGATGAGTAGCATTATACTTATTTTTCATGTATAGTCATTTGTGTTTGTGCATGTGATTCATTTTTAAACTTTTTAATATTTTATTTTTTGGGTCTATAGTTAATTAAGTTGTCTAATCTTTTTTTATTATTATTATGGAAACTTGCTACATGGCAATGGACAGGTCAGACTTTTACTTGATAAAGCTTACAAGTTGTCACAAGAATGGGGCAACATCCCTGTTATTATTGCTGGGGATTTAAATAGTGTTCCACAGGTATGATATTGCTTTATACTTGGTAGTTTATCTGTTTCAATTTAGTTATCTAATATGCTGTTATTTCATTGTTTTTTTGTTTCATCTCATGCTGTCAGAGTGCCATATATAAGTTTCTGTCTTCGTCAAAGGTGAGTTTGGCATCTCCTTGTCATGGTATATTCTCTCTAGTTTTAGCTTATTTGTGTGCGGCATCTGAGAAATTTGACTATATGTAGTGTCTCAAACCTTTAGTAAATAATTTCTGTGGATTACAGATAATGGGGGAACAGAAAGGGTATGGGGAAAAGGGGAACATATTCCATTGTTTGGGAGTTTGAAAATAGATAGGATGGTAAAGGAATTCAAGAGGATCTATTCGCCCTTTGTTTCTTTCAAAAATTCAATTTTTGTTCCCTTGGAATTTGATTGGAATGAGAGGAACCCAAAAGTTCTTTTCCCTCGTTAATCTTATGAACAAAAGGAAAGCTAGCTTTGTGTCATTAATTCCCCTCCCTGTTCAGTTCATCCTTACTTGTCCCATTCCATTCAATTAATGGAAAAATCCAAATACAGTTAGAGTGACTTGTTCTTTTAGTAGAGGGGGTCATTGATGAGTTTTCAGTGTTTATTAGTATTGCTTATTGTATTGCAGTTAGACATCCAGTTACATGATCGCCGAAATATGTCAGGACAGCTTGAAGTCCAGTCCAACAGACTCTTCGGATCACACATTCGTGATGATGCTGGGTAGTTTTTGTGTCTTTCCTAAGTCTTAGTCTTGATTACTCTCTGTTATAACTTTCCCTCCCCACTCTCTCCTATAGAAAAAGAAAAACACAATTCTCAATTCTGGAACAGATTAAGGATCATTTATTTTTCAAGACTGTAGATTATTTGTTGATATGGATAATGCGGTCTTTTGTTGCTCTTAATGATATAATAATATTATTGCCTTTTTTGTTGTTGTGGAGTATTTCCTTGTTTATGCTGTAAATTATGTTTTAATTATATCCTTTTTATTCGATGTACCTAATTAGGCTATAGAACATGTAATTGATTTTGTAACCTTATTTCCCTAATTACGAGATTCCCTTTGTACTATATTTCTATATAATTGATAGAACTGAGAACTTCCTCTAAACCAAGATGTTCACTCAACCAGTTTCTTGCCTCTGTTTGAAGTATTGTTATTATTTGTCCCATTTTAGAGGGAAGGGTTATCATCATTGTTTACGTCAAACTTTAGGTATTAGGTATTCTCTAATAATTATTTGGGTATCTGGTGCAGCATTTCGATGACTCTTTCGAGGCAATTGTTATATAGATGGAGTGTGGAAGAACTAAGACTTGCAACAGGGGCGAAAGGAATCACTCATCTTCAGCACCAGCTCAAACTCCGCAGTGCTTATAGTGGTGTTCCTGTATGCTGTTTTAATCTGCCAGCTAAAATCGTTACAATCGGCAATTTCTTTGTGATTGTAATATAAAAGATTGTACATGAAATATTAATATGGGAAACTCTAAAATTTTCATTGGATATTCAAACAGTTGTGATATTTCCCACTTAATCTTCATAAATCTCATGTAGTTAATGGCTGCAGGGAGACCATAGAACAAGAGATGATATTGGGGAGCCCTTGGCAACATCATACCACTCCAAGTTCATGGGAACTGTTGATTATATCTGGTAATTATACTGTTTAAAAACGCCAAAAATTATATGCGTTTTCAGATTATTTGTTTGTTAGTTGTGACCGATGTCATTGGTAATCAGGCATTCTGATGATCTTGTGCCACTTAGAGTTCTTGAAACCTTGCCAATTGATATTCTTAGAAGATCTGGAGGACTCCCTAGTGAGGTAATCTACTTAAAGCTAGTTCTTGAAACAATATTCGGTAATGTGCTTATGTATCTTGTTCCACTTTGGATTTGGATTATCAATATCTTTATGATTGTTATGCCTTGTAGAAATGGGGAAGTGATCACCTAGCTGTTGTATGTGAGTTGGCTTTTAGCAAACAACAACAATGTATGACGTCTGAACCTTAAGCTGATTAACAAATATGGAGATTGAGAATCAAAGCATTGTCACCATGGTAATTCTCATGGAATCGTACCATTATGTCCACCTCTTTCCCTTTCAAGATTTCTTACTCTTCTGATTCCTTTCGCCGTGAAGGAGCATGACGAGATCTAGCTGTGAATTGCACTTGATAAACATCGTCTTGCAATTGATCTGCAAACTCCTCCTTTCTTGCTCTGATGTTGCGTGGAACTTGAAATGCTTTAAAATTCATCAAGAACTTGCTGTAGAGCATAGCTGTTACGATGTTCAGAGAGCAGTTGGTTTATATCTAAAATATTATGATATTCCAAGACAAATTTGCTGTTGACTACTCTCTTGGAGAGTTTTATGCAGCATCTTCAAAATTGAAACTCTAATCCTCCAAATATAATAGTGAAGTATTTATCAATTCATGAGACATTGCCTTTTATGTCCCTCGTTTCCCCTCCAATTCTTCAAATAATTACCCATTGTACTTCAAAGTTTAGTCACATCATGGATGTTTTATTTCTTTGATAACACAAGTTTAGGTTGTTTTTGTTTATTTGTTGACTTATTACACTTAAACTTGAAGAAAATATGAAAGGAATTTTTATCCATTTGGCCATTTTAGCGAAAACCAAGCAGATACTTGATATATAACTTTTGTTATTTTAGAAAGAATATTTTTAGAAGTTAGGTTTTTTTTTCTCCGTTAAGAAAAGCTTACGAATAAGTTAATCCAAACCTATTCATTCTCGTTGTCAGAAAACCACGACCAGAACAGGAATAAACAAGGATATGTTCAATTATCCATGCTTAATGTTTTTTGTGCTTACGTGTTAGGGGAAAATAGTCTCTAAAAATTTTCATGAGGGGAACATTTATTATTCGTGATTGTAACACTTTTGCTTTTAACTTTACTTTGGCATTTTCTTTTTGTTTTGATTTTCCATGCAATAACAGTAACCAAAACCAAATAAAGTACACAGTTGGGAGCAATGTGGATGTAATAAGAAAGAAGGAAAAAGATCAAAGACTTGAGGACACTGAAGAAAATATGAAACAGATTTAGTTTCTTATCAAAATTGAAAAACTACAACTAGTTTCTCCAATCTGCAACAAAAATCTCAAGAATTCTTGACAATGGAAAGAAAGCCTTAAGTGTCAACAATTAAAATGCAATATGCTAAAACTCATTTTGTTAGCATATATACTCTATAATAACTGCAGCCAGTAAAACTCTTCTATAAAAGAAAAGGTAAAAGAAAAAGTTTTTCATAAATTAAAATTAACTTATCAACAAATTCATTTATAGAAATTCTCTTATCAAAATTTTTAATTGTAAGTTATACAAAAAATTTTGACTTGTGAAGAAATTCTTTTCTGAAAAACTAATGTCAAAACTCATCCAAACAAGTGATTAAAAAACTTTATGAGCTTTCCCAATCTAGAGTTTCATCAATCCAAGATAACTCATCAAAAGCACTGTCCACAGGGGGAAGGACAGTGGCTTCCCCATGTTCCACATTCCACATGAAACCACCTTTGATGTCATTGTCCACGAAATCATAAAAGTCATTACCAAGCAGCATTCTCCCTTTCTCTGCTTCATCCAAATAGAAATCATCATGACCAAACAATGATGGCACAACTGGCTCCTCTAGCAAATGTTGTGTTGAATTATCTTCACTATTAACTGGTTCTGCATCAATGCTTCCTCCTTCACCAACTTTTTCCACATTAACCTTTTCTTTGACTGAATCATTGAGGTCATGAACATCTAGTGGAGCTTTTGCAGTGCTGACATCAAGCACTGATGATGGAGATTGATGAAACAACATTTCTTTGGCGCTGTCAAAAGCCACTGCATCCCTTTTGCTCGAAGCCAACAAATAGCTTTCAAACTCATTCTTCTTCCTCTCATAAGCCATAGCAGCCTCTTGTTCAGTATCAAATGTACCAAGCCACACTCTGACCCCTCTAATAGGATCTCTAATTTCTGCTACATATTTCCCCCATTTCCTTCGTTGAACACCTTTGTACATGCTTGATGGTTTCCTCATCCTCCTACTTGAAAAATGGCCTTTGATCTTTTCACTGTTTACATCTTGTGAAGAATTCTCTTCTTGTAATTTGCTTTCCATGCATGGAAGCAAGATTTCCTTGACAACCCTCTTGGAGCAACCATCAAACTGATAGCCATTGCTCAACAACTTATCATCTTCTTCTTCACTTGAGTAATCTGTAGCATCAGGGTCAGTGTACACAATTCTAATTTTCCTAGTTGTTTTCACGTTTACTTCTTTGACTGGAACCTTCTCTTTTCCTCTCTTGCTTTCCGTTCCTTGTTGCTGACTTGGTCTTGAAATGCCTGACATATTCTTGGTACTAGACAACAAGTATCCTTTACCAAAGATAATCCTGCAATGTACATGGCCGAGACCACTAATATCCGACACCATCGACTTCATTTAGATCATGCTTGGACTGATATCATTTCAACAAACCACACCAGAAACAACTACAAAACGGTCTTGGAAATCTTGACAAACAAATATAGGAACCTAAAATCACAAATAAATAATGAAATTAACAATCAGATTAAACCAGAATTAACTTTGAGAACCGTATAAATAAGTTAACACTGAGGTGAAATCTACGTTTTCAATAGTATTAATCATCAAATACTGACTTAAGTATCGGAGAACTACTTCTACCATTGTTCCAATTACTGATAGAAAAACTAGTTCGACTACTAAATACTTACTGAAGCATCGGAGAACTAGTTCGACCTTCATTCCGATTACCGAATACTCACTCGAATACCGATAGAAAAACTAGTTCGACCACTACTCACTCTAATAATGACTTAAGCGTCGAATAACTACTCTGACCACCGAATACTCATTCAAATCATTCAAACAATGACTTAAGCGTTGAATAACTATTCCGACCACCGAATACTGACTTTAAGTGTAGGAAACTATTCCGACCAAAACCTTAGAACAATCAGCTAAACAAGGTAAAGACAAAAACACTATCAATCCGTACAATAACAACTCTTATATTCAAGTACAAGAAAATCACTATTAGCCGTAACACCTGACATTCTAAACCAGAACCAAAAAAAGCAAAAGCACAAAAAAGTAAAGAAAATATAAAACAAGGGAATGATGAAGAATTTTGAGTACAGAAGCCAAAAGTCGCACAATAACTATAAATCACCCTTACTTGAATCAAGTATCAAGAGCCCCGAAGCATTCAAACCCAACATAAGTCCTGCATCAAAGGGGTAAAGAAATGAACATTTCTGAGTGAAAAATGATAAGAAAACAAGAAAAACGGAAAACCTTTGTTAGACACTGAATTACAGATACCAAGGTGAACTCCCATACCATTTTGATCTTAATCTCAAAAGGTTATCACTGATGGAGTGACCAAGAGTTGCATGCAAAGGCCAAAGACTCAAAGGAATCACAGCACAGAGAAATGGTTGAACGAGATATTGAGAGTCATGCCGCTTTCTGCAGAAAGCATTGAATATGCAGTGTGCAGGGAAAGTGAGAGGGACGTGGAAACAAATGTTGTAATAAATAAGCAGCGTTTGAAAGTCTAAGGTAAGCAAAAGTAACATACAAATACAAATGACTCTGTATTATATTATTGTCTGGATTTGAGTTGTGAATTTTGTTTCTTATGGATACAACACAGAAACCAAGCAATGACATTATGGAAAGTAACTGATGTTGAATTTGACTGGACAATCATGCTCAAAAAACTTCTTTCTCTTTCTCTTTCTCTCTCCTCAATTCTACCTCTTCTTCACCTTTTACAATTCCACTTCAACTCCCATCTTTTCAAATGATTCAAACATAAGGCAAAATTATGTAAAAATTACTTTTTTTCTTTTTTTCATATTCACACAGTTAATGTAAAAAAAAGAATCATTAAAAACTGTGAGTGTTAATTAATTTGATTTTCTTTTAGTTACTTTGTAACGGTAGTAAGTATAAAACAAAGTTGGTGAACATTTTGTATTTATTTTCCTTTTACATGAAATGTTAGAAAATGAGGAAAAGGAAAACAAATTGGTGGGTCCAGTCAAGTTCTTTCTTCTTTTCTCTTTCTGGTTTTTCTGATTTTTCATGGTTTTCTGGTTTTCTTTTGTTGACGACTCAGCTTTAAGATTTGGAAAACCAACGTTACATTTGCAAAACTGTAACTGAAATCAGTTAATGAGACATTAATTTAATTAATATGGAAATTTGGTCTAAACATTAAATATTTTATCATGTGTATGTTTCCCATTTATTAGGATCTGTGGTGTTTCGTATAATTTGGAGGTGCTAAAATTAATTATTTTTATATTGATTAAGAAGGATAGTCGAGTTTATTTAATATTTTATTTTTATATTATTATTTTTAAAATTATTCACAAATTATATTCACTAACAATATTTTAAAATGTAAAGATAACAATATTTTTACAATAATTATATTCAATAATTTCAGGGTAATATTTCTACAAGAATCCTTAATTCAGTTTTACTGAGTCGAGAAATATGAAACTTAATTTCTACTACTTCTTTTTATAATTATTATAGTTTATTATCTCCGTTTCCTAGAAAGCAATTTGTTACTTAAACTAATAATAATAATAATAATATATTATAAATATAAATTATTTTATTAAAATTAATTAAAGATATAGCAACATCAATTAATTTAAATTAAAAAAAAAACTAAAATTACAAGAACCGAGGTATTGTAATTAAAAAATATTATCTCTTAAGAAATTGTTTTTTGGGAATGAACAACGAGTTCTTCCCACTTTATTGTTTATTGTTTAACTACCACTGCTATGAGATAATTTTCCTATTAAATGTCTAAAAAGTAAGAAATAATTAGAAAACGTATAGTCTAATACACTCTTTTATTATTACAATTTAATAAAATAAAATAAATCATGTCTCACTTCTTATTTAGTAAATATTGAATTTCTTATAATTTTAATCAACAGTAGATAATATGTTAGAAATTATATTATTAACATTTTTCGTCTAAAACTATTTTACGCTGAAAACATATGTAATTAAATTTTAAAATAATATAATTTTCATTATTATTATTTAAATATATATATATATATATATATATAAGTAAAAACTATTTATCTCATATGCAATACAATTACATAATAATTAATAGTTTATTTTGTTTTCATTTAACTTTTCCGAGAGACAGTGTATCGCATATGCTTCGTTAATGGTTTTCAGTTTTAGCAGTGATATCCTATCCTACTAACAACTAATGAAAATTATTTTTGTTTCAAAATGCATTAAATAAATATAAACCTAAGAGGCATTCAATAATTACATTTTGAAGTTTTTTTTTTAAAATAAAATTCACATACTTACACTATAACAATGTTAGCAATATATATAGTACTGTAAAAAATCACTAATGAAGAAACATTAAACCTCATGAAACTCTAAAAATCGATAATTCGGTAAATTTATGTTATTTAAAAAAAATATCAATAAGAAAACTAGATAAGTCATCCTACCAGATAAAATTAATGTTTTCTAATTTATCATTACTATATATATGAATTAAAAAATTATTATTATTATTATTATTATTATTATTATTATTATTATTATTATTATTATTATTATTATTATTATTATTATTATTATTATCTTAAAAAGGTACATACATTATGTTATACTTTATTTTATTGTGAGAATGATAACACCCTTCTCTTTTCTTTTTATTTTTCTTCTACACTAACTCTGTTAATTATTTGAAAAATAATACATTTCCTTTAACTCCTTAAACAAAGTATTGAGTATAAAATCAATAAATGAAGATAAACAAATAAGGGAGAAAAAGTTTTAGCCCTTAAAATAGTCAACCTGGAGTGTAAAATGATCATTTTAATAAACTTTAAGTATTTTCAATGGTGAAAATAAACAAATTATCAATGAAATAATAAATCAGTTAAATTGAAATTTTATATTTTTCTAACAAGTTAAAGTTTGACTTTAAGTTTTTGTTGTTTCAAATTAGGTAAGAGTCAATCTTGTGTAAACATTTTATAAATATTGCTATATGACTGAGGTTTAAATATTCACTTTGACTCTGTTACATTCACAATATCTCAATTTAACTTAAATTAATCAATTATAATAGTATAACATCAAGATACCTAAAAGTTTCGTAAGAAAAAACGAATAAATTATTTTTTTTCTGTGCATAATCTAAAATAAACAATTGAATTAATGTAACTCTCAAATGGTTTTCCTCTAGTGGACAATTTCTTGTTCTTGATCTCGACAACAAATCTAAATTTTCAAATGAACCATTTTATAATTTATTGTGACTTTCTTTTCAACTTTCCAGATTTAGTTTGAGTAAAGAAAGGGGAAATCTTGGAAAGAAGATTGAAGAAATAAATCCATTTGTGATGTGTATTGCCTGAGTCGATGAAAAATAAAATGATGAGAATTAAGTTTTCAAAAATTGATTATACCCATAAAATTGAAAAAAAAAAAACTTTTTTTCTAATTCGTTGTTCATAATATACTCTGTTATCTAATTATTTCTCCATTTACTTTTATTATTTTCTATTTAGTTTTTTTAAATACCCCATTTAATCTCTCTCAAAATAGTGAATCAAACGAAAAAATTGAAATATTTTTCATTGACCAAAAAAAAAATATGACATTTACAGTAACTGAAAGAAAAAAATTATAATATTTAGATAGATTAAATGACAAAAAAACTATGTATAAAAAATTGTTTTATAAAATATAAAACAATAACAAAGGTTGCTTAAAGAAACAAACACGTGAAAAACTTGAATTTTTTAAAAATATATAATTTAATAGATAAAAATAAAAAATATATATAAATAAGTTATAACAATGTGACTCTTTATTTCAAAAGAATTTTATATCTTTTAGTTATTACTTTTTCTATATTCTCTTTTAAAAGTATAGTGTCGTGATATATATGTTTTGTTGATAAAGTATATTATTAAAGAGGTAATTAAAAATAGATCAAAGTATGATGATTATAATATTAATTGAATGTAAGTTAATATTTTCATGTAGTTGACTTAATTTATTGTCTTCTTTTAAGTGGTTTTGATGAAAAATGTCATAATAATTTGATTAAGGAGAATGGTTAGTTGAATATACTCAATACTTTAAAAATAGGTTAAATAGTTGAGCTTTTGAAGATATTATAAAATTATTAAGTTAATAAAACATGCTATCTCTAGAAAATAGAGATTAACTAAATTGCATGTATTTAATTAGTATTGAACTTGATGGATGAAATGCATTATTGTTTGGATTAAGGTTGAATTTTTTTTATGTGATATTTTCTTTTAGAAAATACGATATTTAATTGATTTTGGAATTAAAAAAAAAGTATTTTCAGTTAAAAAGTATAATTGATGTTTTAGATAAATAAAAAACATACTATAATTAATAAAATGATAGTTTCAAAACATAATTAAAGGTAGGTTTGTTACTATGAACTTATATTTGCTTGAACATTAGATTGTGGTCGATGAATAATTATTGCATGTATCGTTCAATCTTATTTGAACATAACAGAAAATATTGGAACACACTTAAAACTTGTAGCTTGAAGCTTAAACAAGATAGATATTAAAATAATTTTGTCTTCTTTGTAAGTAAGATAGATATTGAAATAATTGTCTTCTTTATGATCTTAACATTTAAATGATGAATTAGTTGTTCAAACCTTAAGGTGTGTATAGATAATGATACATTATAATGTATAAGTAATGATGTATTATGTTTGTCCAACTTATTAGATTATACAACTCTCCTTATCTAAGCATTGATATAATACTTCACAAGGGAAAATATTGTTCAAACGAAAAAAAAATGTTTGAAGAGGAAAAATATAAAAATGTTGGAACAGGATAAATATTAGGTCAATTATGTATTATACAATTGGTATCAGTTAAAGTACTTAAACAAAAATGTCTTTTAATATTTGAAAAATAATATTATTAAAATAAATATGTTTGTATAATGAAATTATGTTATATATATATATATATATAATATTAGTAGTATAAATTACAATCTATAATCTTTTTTTATATTTTTTTATTGATGAAATAGCACTAAGAACTTTAAAAATGTCCTGGGTAAGATTATGCTTTTAGTAGTAGTATGTTGCTATGCACTCAATATAATTTTTTGTGCCTATTAACTAACTAAAATATTTTTACTGAGATTATCAACGATAATGACAAGTTATCTTGTGCTGTCTTTTTAATAAATTAAATAACATAAATCGTTGTTCTTATTTAAATAAACAATTTCTATTTGTTTCTCCAGAATAACTCTGAAAATTTTTATTATTTTAAAAATATTTATTTTGTTTAAACAAACTAATCAAATAAGACTACTTCAGAAAAAAAAAAAGTCAACAGACTAGTCGTATCTGAATTTTTTTATTTTTAGTAACTAAAATTATTTTAAAATGTAGCTTTTAAAATAGTTATTAGTTTTTTTTTCATTGTTAAATTATTATTATAATTAAATTTTGAAGAGAAAGGAAGAAGAAAGAATTTTACTATGCAATGAAACGAGTCGTTTAGATCTGATCAAAGGATCGTCTTCATCTTCTTCTTCCTTTTGTTTAGGTTTCGCAGAGCTTCCTTCAGCGCCTTTCTCCGACCCATTTACCTATATTTCACTCTTTCAACCACAACGACGCCGTATAATCCTTCCAAATTCGAAATTGAAACTCATTGAATCATATCTTATCATAATATCGCGTCGCACGATATATCGGTTCCTTTGCTTCTTTCTGAATTCGCATTGATCGATCGCAATTGAGAGATGGGAAAAGCGAGGGACAGAACCGAGGATTTCAAAGATGCTGTGCGCCACACTGCTCACTCTTTGGGCTACGACGAGGTTCCCCATTCACAATTTTGTGATCTTCATAATTCAAATGTCACGTTTGGTTTTGGCTAAATAGGGTTTATGAGCACGTGTTAATTGCAATTGGTTATTGGTTTGAGCATTGAATTGTTTATAGTCTCACTGTGATTGAATTCGTTTTGCAGGCTAAATTGGCGTCCATTATGGCATCTTTCATCATCCATAAACCGCCGCAAAGGTCCCCATTTTCCAAAGCCGCATTGAAGACGGTAGACTTCAAATTGTTCATTTTAGTGAGCTATGATTAGTTTATTCATGTTTGTAGATGTTGTGTTGTGATAATTTTATTTGATGTGACATTTTTTTCTTGGTCTTTGGTTTTAGCTGGAGAGTATTGGAGAGCTGGATAAGTTTTTGTTGAAGCATAGAAAGGACTATACGGATCTGCATCGCACCACAGAAAAGGAAAGAGATGGCATCGAGCATGAAGTAAGCTTGGATTCTAGTTTTAAGAGTATTCTGGTGCATGTTTGATGATTGGAAAATAGTAGTTATTGGCAAAAGTATGGGTGGTGTTTTGCCTTGGGCATGATTTTATACTTTTTGTTGGCTGGCATTGATGATTTAGAGCTTTCTCACCAATGTTTTGTACATGATAAGACATGTGTAGTTTACTTAGGCAGCCTTGTGATTTGGTCTGTGAAGTATTTTCCTTTATACATGTTGTCTAGGGGAAGAAACAGCCAATGGAAAGAGAAATTAGCAATAGCAAGAAAGTGATGAAGAAGCGAGGGATAGATAGAAGAGATTATGATATATATGCTTGGGGCTAACGTGTTATTCGATTATGATCCCCTCTTAGGCTGGTATTAATTTAATTTTTTTCACTGCTAGCACTATCGTTATTAAATCACATTGGTTCTCTCACTTTATTTCCTTCCAAAGGGGTTCTCACAAATCAGTGCACGGTTGAGTTTTCAGAGGTCTTTTTTTTTTTTTTTTTTTTGTATTTGCTGTTCACACCATTCTTTCAAAGTCACAGCTCACAACAACATAAAGATAGAACTTATTTTAAGCCTGCCAAGCAATTTGGGCTTTACCTGCATGTATAAATTTTATTAGCCTCTGCTGTGTTTTTGGGTCTAAAATAATTGATATCTCTTAATTACGTATTATACTTGAGAAGTTGTACAGAGTTTTGCTTATCACTTACTATTATTTTGTAATTAATTTGGTGCAGGTTAGTACTTTTATTAAAACATGCCAGGAACAAATTGATATTCTTAAGAATAGTATAAATCAAGAGGAGGAAACTTCGAAAGGTTGGCTTGGCATTGCGACTACAAAATCTAATGCTGACACGATTGCCCACAAACATGGCGTGGTGAGGATATCTTGTGCATGTTGATTCAGTTATTAATTATGTATATTGGTTGAGCAGTTATATGATCCCTTATGCAGAGTTTATGCTTGATAATGTTATCTGAATACTAATGCATTCATGAATTGAGATGGCTATTTACTTTTTTGTATGCTAATGTTTACATGGCCCCAATTTTAGGTTCTCATTTTAAGTGAGAGACTCCATACAGTCACTGCACAGTTTGATCAGCTAAGAGCTGTACGCTTCCAGGATGCTATTAACAAAGCAATACCACGGAGAAAACTTAACCGTGTAACCAGAAAAGATTCTGCAGAAACCTCTAAATCTGATGGCATGGAGGAGCTCAGAGAACCTGAAGAGTTACGTGCTGAGCCACTAAGAGTCCAACAACAACTCTTGGACGATGAAACACGTGCCCTGCAGGTGGTAAAAATAAATTTCTGTAGGACTTATTCTGTTATTTGTTTGATTGAAGAGTTTTAGATTCTCGTAACTAACCCTTTGCCATTGTTTCTTTTCCTGTAGGTGGAATTGACAAATCTTCTCGATACAGTTCAAGAAACCGAAACTAAGATGGTGGAAATGTCTGCACTAAATCACCTCATGGCTACACATGTTTTGCAACAAGCTCAGCAAATTGAGCATCTTTATGATCAGGTTAGATAACATTTATTCACTCTTTCTTGTTTTTTGGGAATATTTTAAGGCTGCCATCTACCATGTCTGTGCTGCCCACCCACCTTTCAAGTATAGCCAAGTGATGTGAAACTGGAATTAGTGTGGAACAGGGGATGGTAATAGATCACATAAAAATAGGATAGGTATGCTTGATTCATCTCAAATTCAAGGCTTAAATCTGCAAATCTCAGTAATCAGCTAACTTAATAGTATGCAAATCCCGCATGATACCCCGATAATAAGTGACTAAAATCATGAAATAAATTTATTAAAAATAACCCCAATAAGTAAGAGCCCCAAAAAAACTAAAATTTCCTTAAGTAAATAAATAAGCAATATTTTATACACCTAATAATTCTAATATCCACATTCTGTGTTTTAACTAATACCGTGAAGGTATAATATTTTTCACAGGTTTCCTCATTGTAGTGCATAGTGCTTGAGTTTGTTTATTCTGCCTAAGACTAGTTGCATTTATAATTTCTAAGAAATATAATCGTGCTTCTGCTGGCTTTTACAGGCTGTTGAAGCCACTAAGAATGTGGAGCTCGGTAACAAAGAACTCTCACAAGCCATTCAGCGGAATAGCAGCAGCAGGACATTTCTTATACTGTTTCTATTTGTTCTTACTTTTTCAGTCCTCTTTCTTGATTGGTATAGTTAAAATGCATGTGGTTTTCTGCTAGCACAGTGTATCTTCTTATAGACACTCTGTCCCCTCTCTCGTTTTTCTCTATTGCTGTCAATATCTGTTTCTACCGCTAGGAAGGCATCTTTTTCTAGATGCGATGTGTTTGTTTGATGGAGAAAGATTTTAGTAATCAATTTATGAAGGAAATGACAAAAGAGACCTCGTTACTGTTTTGTAGGAGGGGAAAAAAATCAAAACATTTTATTTAGTTTTGTAAATTTGGAGAGATAAAAGGATAGTGAAGGGATAAAAAATTCTTCGTAATTTTTCCTTTAAATCAATCAGTCTGTTGGAAATGTTAAAATAATTCTTCACTAAACCTGTTATATGCTAGCCATTGTATTTGTCATCATATCTTCTGCAATGGAATATTTTTATTATCAACTAATTAGGAGATTGGAGATTCAATATCAATTATTAAATATTACTGTCTTGGTACTTACAGAAAGAAGACAGTGACGTCAAATTCCTTGGAAATTTGTTAAAAAGTGAAAGTATCGTGCTTGACATGAAAAAATATAATTTAAATTAAATTTCCCTAAAGATAATGTTAATTAAAAGTCTTACTATTAATGAAAGAAACTCCAATTTCTTCCAGAACCAATAAACAAAAAGAAAAACAATGATAATTTAATTTGATGATAAAAAGCTCAAAATATGCATCATAAATTGACCCAGACATAAATTACTGTATATTATGTTAAAAATAGTTACAGAGGGATTATTCAATGAAGAAAAAAAAAACGTTTTTTATATGAAACCCATTAACACGTTTCATGGCAATCCATCCTGACTTTATAAGATATATGATTTTCAATTGTTGAAATAACAAATTAGATATTACTATCACAACCATGTTTTCAAAAAAGAATCAGATAACTAGAGTATATGTTTGAATATATAAAAACGAAAATAGAATTACCATCTCTTAATGAGGAAACAAAGATGTACAGGATAAAAATGGGGGGCCATTGTTAGACCGAAAACTAAAACGACAAGGTTTTTATTGACGAAGTTAGCAACCACAAAAATGTAATTTTACTTGATATTTTTCCATATGACTTCCATGGTGTACAATTTCTCCACCTCAATTCTCAGCATAAAACGAGGTTCATTTTCAACTGCACATATGTGAGCTGTCTCTTCCTCATGCTTCATTACAGAACAACACCTACAACCTGAAAATGGACCACCCAAATGTCATTGAATAGATGTTTCCTTTATCCCTCTATTTTTCATTTATTTTTTATAAAATAGAGGCACTAACTCCCTCTTTTTTCCTAGTTCTTAACAATGAATATTATATTATATAAAGATGAATAAATTAAAGAGATAAAAAAAATATTTCAAATTAATAAGAAAAATTTGAAAATAAATTATTAAGATCGAAGCATATTATCTTTATTAAAATGGTAAGTCAATATTCAAATTAAAAATGATCAAGACTATAATAATTTTAGAATCAAGTGGTCTGAGAGCGAATTAACTAAAAAAAAGTGGTATTTGAAAGGGAAATTATTTATAAATAAAAAGTAAATTGAAATGCTTCATAGAAGATAAGCCATGTGACTTAGTAAGAGCAAAAATTACTAAAACCTAATTAAAATTTATAAATACAATAGTGCATAATAATAATTTATTATTTGACTTTCAAAGTCATGAATAATATGGCTCATATAAAGAGCTGCATGTTTAAACTTGTAAAGAGAAATATCAATCATTCAAAGCTAGCTATCATCCAAAAGAATGAAGATTGGTGAAACAAAAATTGATCATAGAATTATTGAAAGAAAGAAACTCCAATCACTATAGGAGAAGGGTAGCATGCTGTTGTCCCATCACAATAAGCCTGATAGTATCATATTTTATTAGTCCATCACAATATTGACTATTGCACAAACACCAACTTCTACACATAATAAATAACTTTTTGTTTCAGAAATTACAGAGTTGTTTCAGCAACCCTCTCAACCATATACAACAGAGACAGATACACAAACAATGACAAACAGAAGCACAAAAATATTTAATTGCTTACTTACACTTATAGGACAAAATTTGCGGTAGCTGAACTCAACTCCCTGTAGTAGGTCTTCGTTTCACCACCAAATCATCAGCTGAATAGTAATCAGCTATGAGCCGGTACATATATGACGGGTTGTGCCCTCCCCTGAGAAGTAATTTCCAGTCAGGTGAGTGCAGAAAAGGAAACTGATTAGTACACTCATTTTCTGTGGTCAATGACAAAGGAAAGGAAGTTTTTCCAATCAATTTCGATTTAACTTACGTGTCAGTAATAAAGAGACTAACAAATTTTGGCGGCACATAATCAAAGGTTGGATTGACAACATGAAGAGACCCAGCACCGCTTGCAGAATCCAAGCAATCTGAGAATTCCCCAAAGTCAAGTAGCTCAGATGGGGATCTCAGTTCATTCAGTAGGACTTCCGGATTGTGAGGATACAAAGGACATAACTGTCAACAAAATATAGCAATTTTTCAGCAAATGCCAAAAGGTGTTGGTCCTGAGATGATGAAGGAGATCACAACAAGTCATCCAAAGTCCGAAACCATCATCTCTTCCTCAATACCCTTCTAATGTGCATAATAAGTTGTCTTAATAGCCTAAACGCGGACTAACATGTAACTGAACATTATGGGTTGACTGTGCATAGCTCGTTAACTACTTCTATCATCCATTTCAGGTTAAAGAAGAAAAAGATGTAAAAGATAAAACTAGTGTCGTGGATCCATATAAATTTGACTTAAACTCATTATACTTCTTTTGCCTGGTATTTGGTTTACAAAAGTTGTTTGGTGATTCATTTTGAAAATTCAGTTAAACAAATTCGAAATAATACATTGATTATGCATTCCTTTTATTCTGATATTCCAATTCACAAATGTACAGGCTGTAATGTGTCATCCAATCCATTAACAACTAATTCTCAAGTCCATATGTGCGAAAAATAATTCATATTCAATGCCTCACTGATGAATTTCACAATAACCTATCATCCTCTTTCCAAATTTAACAGAACAGGAAGTAAATTATAGAAACATCAGAAGTCATAAGCATTCTTGTTTCCTAAGAACATGCCATATGTGAGTGCACAAAGATATTACACGTTAAGAACTCACCTTGTGACTCCCAGCAAGTACAACAAATGGAACAGCATGCCTTTGAGCTGCAAGTGCAACCATATTTAACCCAACTGGGGCAATGACTCCACCATTAGCCATGACAGCATGAGCTCCAACTATAACCTATATATTGGCCCGTTTAAATCAACTTAACTTCAGTACAAAAGTCTTAATTGATTCCAAAAATTATGCCAGGATTCTCACATACCATGTTCACTCGGGAAATCAATGCAAAAACAGCAGAATCGGAAATTACTGTGGTCTGTAAGCCTCTGGCAGCCAATTCTTTTGCAAGGATATGTCCTTGGTATCTGATTGCACACACAGTCGACATTAAATGGTCTTATGAAATATTTAAACAAGTTTCTTAACAGTAAATCACCATCATTTCATGCAAATGTCGTATAGCCACTACTGCTAACCTTGGGGCACCTTCAGCAACAAAGACCTTAAATGATCTTTGTTTTTCCTTCGCAGCACAAAGAAATTCCAACACTGTTTTTGAGCTGCCTAACGTTAAAATTACCTCACTGAAAAACATGCAAGCATCAGTGTAAGAGATAAGAAAAAGAAAACAAATACTATTTTATCTAAAGAAAAATAATCCTAATTCAAGACATGATCGCAAAATTCAATAGAAGAACCATTGCCTTGGTTATTTAAGATACCAAGAATATAACAAAAAAAAATTAAAAAGGATAAGGAAAATGTATGAACCATAATGTTAGTAGTGTAGAATAAGAAAATTTTCTGCAACACAAACAACCTTAAATTTGAGAAACATCAACATAAGATAACTCTTTTTCTCAATATACCAAAAAACAAACCAAGTCAGATTTACGTTCAAAAAGATAAAATATTGAAGATAAAATATTGAAGACTAAATTGTCTGCGTTGTAGATTAAACGGTATTTATTAAATATAAGCATGATATTCTAAGGTAATGTTATATCATTCAAATTTGTTCTTTGAAAAATAACGTCAGCCACCAGTAGCAACTCCTAAACAATTGCCACATATTCATAAAATAATAATTTTACTTTTTATCTGTTATATATCCAAGACCAGTAAAGCCACATACTGAAAATAAGGTAATCCAAACTCCGCAAGAAGCTAAAAAAGGGTAACATAAGACAGCTTCCAAGTAAAGCTTTAGAAAGGTAGCTTACAAGAGCAAGAAAAGGGAATAGGGGAGAGCCTATGAACCTTCTAGATAATACAACAAAAAACAGCTTTATGTAAAGCTGAGCAATAGATAAAAAGAAGGGGTTATTGTAACAAGTGTTTGGCAAACTCAATCATATAAATAATTAAATAAAAAAAAATAGTTGGAATCTTCCTATATAGTTGGACACATAACATGTGCACTGCCTGCTATACAATGGTTATAAATAACAACTAACAGTTTTGGTTTGTGATTATTCATCAGAACATCTAGAAATAGTTACAATGTACTGTTTACTGGTAAGAGCCTGATCAAGAATAGTCGACAAAGGAAACAAAATCTTTCAATGCTCCATTAAGAGAATAACTCTTGGTGTTGGAATCCTTTATACAAACCCATTTAGACCGGAATAAGACTTCGGATTGCTCCCGAATAAAATAGCAAGACTACTGGAACATTGTCGGATCAAAATATATGGTCTGTAAATATATAAAAGCTTCATTGCAAGTTTTTCAGTCACAGAACAATTTGGATTTTGGAAAGCAAGTATAATATATGTTTTCAGACAAGCACTTTAAAGTATCTAAACATAAACAATATATATTTAGACTAGTTTCATTGGAAACAAACTTGTGGTGTATGTGCTCCACTGCCTGCTCAGCAATTTGTTCATAACAAGTAGATATGTCTTGAATAAGTTCATTGACTGCTTCAATGACATCATGCTTCAACTTCCGAACTCTTGAACCTTTATCAACAGCTGTAAAAAAGGAAAACAAAGCTCAACACAAACAGACATGCAATTAAACACCCAAACAACAACAAATATTTCATCATCAAATGTCACACAAGCAAAGTATTATACATTATTCACAGGGATCGACAATTAAATAACCAGTAAAAAGTCAATCAAGTATTCTAATATCTCTAAGAAATAATAATATTTTAAGCATTGCATTCAAAAGGATGACATAAAAAAATGACTTCTTATTGCATTTAACCATGAATTTCAGTATATCCAAATATTAACAAGCAAAAAGAAAATATATTGAAAATATTATAAAAGTTATAAAAATATAGCAGGCCAGTGTCATCCTCACATCTACTTCTCCCATCAGATTCGCCCCCAGAGGAAGATGTGTGAGGAGCGGCAGCTGAATCAGACGTATCCTCTAGAAGAGTTTGTAACGACGGTGGACGTAATGTACTTCTAGCAGCAGCTGCTACAACAGCAGCAGATAAAACAGGATTTTCGTCTCGCTCCACATCATCTTCATCATCACTTGCAGCTGATACCCCCAAACCAGCCATAGCAGCCGTTGCAAGGGAAAGATCCTCTTCCCTTATAATGTGCAAAACACGCCTCACAATATTTCCCACAGCTAGCTCTGCAACCACATACAGCACATATCATTAAAGGCAACAATAAATGAATCTCCATAATTGCCAAATCACAATAAACTTCTGTATGTGACTGATAGAGGCACAAATATATTTCCTTGAATTTAAGGAAAAGGACACCTCTGACTAAATATAAAACGAATTTGATTCTTCACCACCTTCTTCCATTCATGATGGTGGTATTTAAACTAATTACAATGCCAGTCATTGGCTCTCCACCATGGTGAAAAGGTATCTGCAACATGCAATAATAGGTAATTGGCAGCTGTAACAAACTTCTCTACTCATCATCAATCCAAATCTTTCAGGTGATCTGGATTCTTTGATGTTCTCGTGGGCCTAGTCTCATGGACTTTGTCGGTATGGGTCGCATGGCTATCAATGACTCTAAAACATTCTTCAATAAAAGCATAAATAACCTAAGCATTCAGGTAACAAAATACCACAAAATAGCATACTTCAACCGTTGTAATCATTGAGAAAAAATACAAACAAAGTGCATCCTTAGAATTTGGGTTAGGGTCTAACTCAATCTCAAAAGTTAGTTCATGGATGAAGGTTACCACCCACTTAAATTACTTATCCACATGACTAGTCAATGTAGGATCTCCAACCACTCTTCTCACACCAATGACTAGACATCTCAAATTGTCACTTTTGCATAATGGGACATCTGCAAGCAGCCTAATATCAGTCTAATAGGCTAAACAACAACCATTGGGATAGGTTTTAATCCTATCTTAGTATTTGGATTTGAGACTAATTCAACTATAAGGCTAGTTCATGAAATAAGAGTTATTCTCACTTACATATACTATGTTCGTTGTATCTCTAGTGAATGTTTGATCCATGACATGCATATTTATAGTCATAAATAGATTATAAAAAACATTAATCTTAACATACCAACAGGATTGGCAGCAATAAGCTGCTCCCCAACAGCCCTTACTGCTTGAATCAGAGCTGTGGCCTGGTTTGTGTGTGGCACCCGCTGCTGTGATATCACAGACCGGAGCAACTCTGCTGTGAGCTTTGCTGTTGCCTGAGAACCTTCAATTTTACTAGCATCACTCAGCAAAGTAAATAAATAAGAAATCACAAATAAATAATAAATCAAACACACACACACAGAGAAAATCACAAAAACAGCTCATAAACCTCAAAATATGGCTCCCAATGCACCATTCATTGAACTCAAATTGCCAGAGGAGTAAAATATTACCGTTTCTTAAGCTTGTTCAGAAAATCGTTGACAAGGGTCTGAACGTCCGGCATTTTAGGCAAACTCAACCTGAAAATAACAATACTAGCAATAAAGAAAAAAGAAAAAGGGTTTTACTTTGTGAAATACAGATAAAAGGGTAACCTAAAGTACAATTACAGTGTCAGGGGTCTTCAATTGAAATTGGAAGAAGAGTGTTTGCGACAAAATATTAGAGAATGAAAGGGAAAGAGTAATGAGCTTAATTCGCAGGGCTGAACCAGTGAGCTAATCTTAACCGTTGGATAAAGTCCACGGATCATAATGTATCTCGTAAATCAGACTTCGAATATTCATCCGAAATTAGAACCGTTGATCTCCATCAAATGGTGTAAGTTCACAATTGCATGTGTTTTCTTTAGTTTAATGTAATATTTTATACATATTTTGTAATCTTATTAAGTATGTGTTTTATTTATTTTCAAAATATTCTATATTAAATTTCACAATTTCTTATTTCTTTCATTATTTCAGTTTAACTATCTCTTTTTAAAACTAAAATTTACACGTGTTCACTGTTAGATTCATATGTTAAAGGATCTTCATAATGTAATAATATAATTTGGTGTAAATAATTTAGTTTTTATGAAAAAAGTATACTAATTGATAACAATTACTGGAAGAAAAAATATCAATGGATGTGTATGAATGTCAAAGTGTAAATCTATTATAGTGTAAATATCAATCACTTCTTCTCTATTTAACATGTTTTTTAAAATATTTTATATTTGTGTTTTTTAAAATAAATATACACATTAATGTCATAAAATATATTCATTATAGAAATTTTAAAACAAATTATATGCAAAAGTGAAAATAAATAATAAACAGAATGCTTATTAAAAATACTGACTTTTTACAAAATAAAAATAAAAAAATTATCACACGATTACATTCGTATATGCGTAAATATTCTTATATAACATTGTAAATTATCATGCTTTATTGTTAACTCTTAAATGAATTCTAGATTATATAATTTAACAATCTAAAATATATTTCTAAATTTAAAAATATATTCTAAATATATATTTTTAAATTACACAATCTAAAATATATTTATACTTAAAATATTTTTTAATTTAAAACATATTTCTAAACTTCGTCGTCTTAAAATCTAAATTACGAAAATTGTAAACTTTCCTAACACTTAATAGAGGTGCAAAAAGTAACTATGGGGTGAAGAAAGCAATTGACTTGAAGATGTCACCTTGCCTAAACTAAGCCCAAAAAAGAGCATTGGGCAAGAGAAAAAGGCTCATAACTGGACAAGTTTCAAAATAGAGGGGTCAGGGGTTGTTTGTTATTTAATCTAAAGTTATCAACTGTTTAACTCTAATCTTATCTTATATTAGTTCACATTAAATTCAATTATGCAATCATACTTAACAACCAATCTAACAATTTAATACACTCTTCTATTTAATTTGGTTTTCTCTTTGTTGGTATCATCGTATTTGTTATGTAGCGCGTATATATACATACACACAAGTATTTATACGTAGTTACAGGCATAAAATAATTTATAGATATTTTTTAGGTAGATAATTAGTGAATAAGGAAACAAATCTCTCTCAGTTGCAGTAAAAAATAGTTAGTATATATATATATAGTAAAATAATTTATTATTTTGAATTAAATTAAAAACTGATATATATAGAAAAGGTGGAGTTAATTGTTCCAGAAAATGTTGAAAGTGGTGTATGATGATAAAAAAGCAGAGAAGAAATGCATTTACTAGGTATGATATTGTACTTTATTGGTTCTTGTTGGTTGTTGAATGTATGTTTTTCTTTGATGTTGTGTTGCACTGGTCCTAGTGGTGGAAAATTGTTTCAGAAATCTTTTGGTCAAATCAAGGTTCAGCAGGGACACTGTACTTTAAGTCCACTCTCATACCTCATGTCTTTCTTCCTTTTTGGTTTCTTTGTGGAATTTTTGAGCCAACCACATCAAATACATTTATTTCTCCCTTGTTCTCACTTTCTTTTTTCTTCTTCTTTTCTTATTTTCTGGATTTATAAACATAATAACAGAACTTTCCACACCTAACAAAATTGGCCTTCTTATTAGTTTACTTTTTTAAATTTGAAAATTTTAATAGAGTCCAAAGCGTGTTTGGACAATTTCTTTAAGAACTTTAAGAAAATAAATTTTCCATAAAAGTTAAATAAATAATTAAAAAATAGTAATAATATAAAAGGAATGGATGGAAAATCCATTAAAAAACATATCTATGATATTTTATCAACCAATCAACTACACACAAAAAATAATAAATCCTTAACTCAAAATCTTTAAAAAAAAAACACGTTCCAGATAAATTCATGAAATTCATGAAATACGGATGTCATTTTACCAAAAAATATAAATAAGACAATTTTAAATAAATATAAATATAATTTAATAATATAACCACAAAGAAGGGTTAACAGAGTTTTTTCTATTTAGTTTAATCTTGTAACAACTTCAACTAATTTTAAGTTTTGTAAGAAAAAAAATCAGATTTTTGAAATCAGAGAACTGTTTATATTATTAATGTGTTGAAAATGATGTTAATGGTCCACTTTGGAATCATTGAATAAGCATCCAAGGCAACAACATTTCATCCCAACAATTTCAACCTTCTTTTTTACCATTAGATTCACGCGCCTCTAACTCACCTCATTTTTCATATTATGTAATAAATAAAAGTTAAAACAATCCCTCAATTATTATATTATTGTTATTATTATTATCATTTTATGGATTTTACCATTCAAAGTTTTTGTACTTGCCCTGTCTTTAATATTTAATTTTTATAAAAAATTATCTGTTCAATATTTCTAACAAGATGGCAACACGTGTTATAAAACTCCATGTTTTCTAGAAGTTGTAAACATGTTAATTTTTAGTTTCATTATTGCATTAAAAAATACTGTGTTCTCAAAACTTGTTTCCTACCAACATAGTTGTCATGCCTAAGCCTAAGACTAAGAAGAAGAAAAAATCATGAAGTATATTTCTTTAATTTTCCTTTCTTGTTTAGTCAAAGTTTGGCCAATGCAATAAATTTGTGAAGCAATAATTGAGGCACCAGGTGATATCACAATTTAACATATTTAGAGATAAATATTTCTACGGAAGAATTAACTAAATGAATTGTTTTGCACTAAAAAGGGAAATAACTTGTGATTTGCAGTTTGTAAACAATACAATATATATGCGAAAAGAATTGTTCAATTCGAGTTGAGTAATTTTTACGTGTCATTATTAATTTTGGAAGAGAATTGTGACATGCATATATCAAAATAATTTCTCAAATACAGCAATAATTATTTGATATTCAAATAATAAATTTGTTACAAGCGAAATCTGTTAAGATATTAGCTAAATGATTTTGTTTTTATTAGTATGTGTTTAACATAGAAGTAACAATAAAAGCATCTTAAAAATAAATAAAAAAATTGTATTATACCACAATATTTAACACCTATATATTATATCATTTAATTTTAATTGATAATTAAAATTTAATGCAAAAGTATTAGTAATGTAATGGATACTGCAATTAATGCAAAATTATTAACTGCACGCGCCTTGAAATGCGAGTGGGAGTGATTGTGAAAACCATGTCTACTCCTCTCAGAGATGGACAAAGAAAAGCATATTTCAACCTACACGCAATCCCATGACGTCATCTTCTGAATTTCTATGACATCATCATTTACCTTCTCACACGTCATCTTCCAACTACTCTCCATTTTGCCCTTCTATCTTCCAAAAATATCTAACTTTCTTCTTGTTCTTGTTAAACTAATATTTTCCAAATATTATATTTTTAAAATACACTCATTTTAATATTTTAAATAGAAAAGTTTTGAAATATAAAAAAAAAAATCAGTAAATTTTAAAGAAATAACATAAGAACAATACTAATTACCAGAAAAAAAAGTGAATTTTACTTTTTCAATACTTTAATATAATTGCGCATGGAATTAACAGAAAAAAGTAATCCAAATAAAATATCATTTAATAAATTAAAACAACTTATGGATTAAGAGAAATTTATGCATGGTTTATTTTATGCTTAAAATATATTGTTTTTACTAAAAATGTATTCGTACCAATTACCAAACCAAGTATGCTTTTGATAATATTGCATGGACAAATATTGGCCTTGTAAAAGTGGAACAACCAACTTCATACCTTTCTTTGTAGAAATATCTATTAGGTTTAAATGAGCCTAACACGTGTTTTTTAAATTATAACTATATATAGATTTTTGTAAAAGAATTTTTTTTACTTCTTGGTTTGATCATTTTATTTATTCTATTTTTATTGTTAATATTTTTTGTTTTAATTTCTGTAATATGTAGATCAATTATTTTCAATCTCTATTGAACTTTTTTTAAAGAGGCTAACTGAAAATGGAATAAAATAGCATAAGGATAAAAAATATATATATAATAGCAAAAATATCTTTTTTTCCTTAGAAAAGAACAAAAAGAAATAAATTGAAGAAAAATAGGAGTATATTTCATTAAGGAAACGAATTTAAACCTATCTATTATAATTACGCATCCATTTGTTTATGATCAGAAATTATAATTTACTCAAGAAATAAAAAGAAACTCTTATCATTATTAAATAATTTTATTCAGAGCACAATCTAATACTACACAAATTTCTTTACTAGAAAAATATTTTTTTTTCTGCACAAATTCAAGTTTTACATCTTTTTTCATTGACTATACTTTAAACAGTAATGTTGAAGATAAAATTTATAAAATGGTTTAACACTTTATAACATCAATAAATTTGAGGAAAAATATTCATTCAAGAGTTAATCTTACCTGCTCAAGAAACATCATAAGTCACTGAGCAGGATATTGGTAACTAAGCAAAATGTTTAAAGATGTTATTGAGTGAATAACGTAATATGATATGTATCACTGATTAAACAGTATGAACCACTTATATTGTGCTTGGATAGATAATTTTAAAAAGTAACTTGAAATATTTTGCGACAAATTATATTTTTTGGATACAAAATTTTAAAATAAATTAAAATTTTATTAAAATAATTGGATTGTTTAAAATTAAAGAATTTCAATTTTTATTTAAAAAATAAAACTTTAAAATTCTCCTAACTTAAATAGTGTCTGCTTAAAACTTTGAAGAAATTCAAAAATTACATACCACTATCACATAAAAAATATACTAATGAATCATTGTTGATATATATATATATATATATATATATATATATAAACAACAATAAAAAATAAAAAAAAAAAAAAAAAAAATAATAAAATAAATATGGTTATTTTTTTTTTTTTTTTTTTTTTTTTTTTTTTTTTCTTTTTTCATTAACTTGGTTCTTTAAGAATGTTTATTTTATGATATTTTTCATTTTCATAAATAAATTATTTTGAATATATAACTAATATTATAATTGCATTTCATTATCAATATTTGTAAACATAAAATTATATTTTGAATATGAATGAAGTAAAAAGATACAAAGTTTTAAAAGTAAAGATAAAATTGTTGAAACATATTGTTTTAAATCAAGATGTATCAGTTTAATATATTTTTTTTTAAATTTAAAAAATGTTTTTATTAAATACATAGTATCAATCTTTCCTCAACGTATATAAACTCTTGTTTTCAATTTCTTATTTTTTTCAATGTAAATTGTCTCCAATATGTAACATCTTATATCTTTCATGGCAAGTATATATCGCAAAAATTTAATAATAAAATTGAAAATTTTTTGCATAAAATTTAATATAAATATCTTTATATAGTCATAATATAAAATAAAATAAAATATAATAAAGTTTTTTTATCAGATTGTTGAGGGATCACACCACTTATCAAATCATTTACCGACATATAATACATGATCATATATTTAAAAACAAAGACTACAAGAGTAAGTTAGATAATTTTTCATATAATTTTGGTCTAATTTATTTTTTTTTTCACACCGTAACATAATTTATATGAATTAATCCATATGAGATGACTTTAGATAGTGAATCTAATAAAAAAAGAAGATGGTGTTTTATTAAAAATGTAAAAAAAAGAAGAACAATAACTTCTTAGAAAGATAATGATTTTCTTATTTTTATAGACTTTTTTTAATATTTAAATATTATCTTATTTATATCTTATAGTTAAATTCTAGATTTTAAGGCTTTATACAATATAATTTATTATAATAATTATTGATATAAATGTCATAATTTAAATACATATAATTATAAAGTAACTTAATGTAAGATAAGTATATATGGAATTAAAAACCTTAATTACATGTCACTATTTTAATAAACAATCCACAGTTTTTTTTTTTAAATTTCCTTTTAATAATTTCCTTATCTCTTGTAATTATATATCATGATCTATTTAACTCTCTCGTATTTTGTATTCAAATCTCGTTAATGTCTAGACCACCTATTAAAATCTCTAAATTTAAATTTTTAAATTATTTTTTTCTTAAAAAAGCTCTGTCATGGGTGATTGTGATTTGTTTTGCATCAATTTTATAGTATATTTTTTCTTTTATTTTATTTCTCTATTTTTTTTAGTTCTTTTTAAGATTGTAGTAAAAATTGGATATATTTATTTTTGTTAAATCTATTATCCGTTTGTTTATGATATCTTTTATTTTAACTAATTTATGTTATTCTACCATTTTCTTTAATTTTATAGTGAGTGTGTAAAATGATTAAAAATATATGAAAATAAAAATTATATTGATAAAAGAGTAATTATCTTTTTTTGAATGACGAAGAATTAAAATTAATGGAAGTATTTGAAGGATACTCCAACTCTATTACAATAATATAAATGATAACACATCTACAAAGGGCTACAATTGGACAACCATAGATTTATAAATGAGCAAACCAGAGTCGCTAAGACCTCCAACAACACTAGCACAATACAACTGGAGATACAACATGAAAAACAGTAAAGGACAGAACCCAACAAATGTATAACATTATGAGGGATATTGCATTTTTACACAGCCTATGACTTTTCTATAATGGCCACTACAAATGTTAGGATCTTTTATACCAATATCATTCTAAGTCCAAGGCACCCTCAAGAATGAATGTCTTCCTCCACCAAACGTAAGGTACCACACCCGTGTCTTATTATCTTATTGATCCCAATATGACTCACCACAATTGGCTTGCAAAATCAAACACTCCACCAGCATAACCCTACACACAAAAGAGATAACACAGAGACCAACACTAAACTTACCATTCAACCCCACACTCTCGATCCGCCATTAGCGGTTCGCACTAACCCAAAGCCTTTCCTCACTGCACATATTAACCTCTAGGTGTTTTCTAGGCACTGAACAGGGCACATACACCATTCAGAAAAAGAACACTTTACCATCTTAAATCTAAACTTAGCCTAAACCCATACTTTAAGTTGTGCCATAACAAAAATCTCAGTATCATCAACTACCCCACTATTAAACATCACATTATTTCTATGTCTCCAAATCTCCCATACTAATGCTACCCACATACCTTTCCATACAACATTGACTTTCTTATTGCACCAAATTAAATAGAAACTCAAAAAATGATTCTGGTAGTATTAGGCCTAATAGAATATCCAACGGTCACAGTTGTTCCACACTTTTTGCACAATTGTACTATCAAAGAAAATGTGTTGTATTGTCTCATCTTCATTGTTACAAAGCGGACACAACGTACTTGACAACACAACCTGTCTCCTAACCAAATTAACTCTGGTAGGAAGCTTACCGAGTATAACCCTCCACGCACAAACTTATGCAGGTCCAGCCGCTTTAGTGTTCCAGATTTGCTTATACCAAGATCTATCTAAAGACAAATCATATTCCTTTAAAGCTTTATAGCCAGAGCAAACTGTATAACAATTGGGTTCACCATCTTTCCAAAGCCACCCGTCATCCAAATCCCTCCTCCATTGAGCAGTAGAAATCAACATTAATAATTGCTTCTCCAATTCATTTTCCACACAAACAACTCTCTCCTCCAACACAGATTCCACCTTATACCTTCCTCAATACCATTATTCGCCCATGGGCCCACCTCACAAACAACATTGTTTGAATTAAGGGACAACAAGTGTAATATGGGAAATTTGTGTTTGAGCGGTACATCACCTAACTATTTATCCTCTCAAAATCTAATGCAATTCCCCTTACCCAATGTCCACCTAATCTTATTGTCAACCAGTTTCGGTCATTCCCAACATCACAAATTGTACACATATCTCTCCACTAAAAAGAACTCTTATTGTTAACCATAGAAATCTTCATGTCCCTCCAAGAACCATATATAGAATCTAATATGTCTCTCCACGCTCCACCTTCCTCCATCCCAAGTCTCCATTTCCATTTAGCTAGAAGGGTTGCATTAAATTTGCCAATATCTTTAATACCTAATCCCCCTAAAATAGTCGGGGAACAGACCTTATCCGAAGTCACCCAGGCAATCTTTCTACCTTCATACCCCCAACCCTAAAGAAACTTAGCTTGAATCTTCTTAATTGAGCTACAAACCGTGCGTGGGGCTTTAAAGAAAGATAAATAAAATAAAGGTAGAACATTGATAACGGACTTAATGAGACATCTTTTACCTGCTATAGAGAGAATTTTTCCTTTCCAAGAAGATAACCTAGCCTTAATTTTACCAATTATAGGCCTCTAGAATGCCACCCTCCTTGGATTCCCTCCTATGCTCATACCTAAGTACTTAAAGGGAAAGTTCATCCACCCACTATTTAAGCATCTGGTAAAAACCACGGAATCCACATCAATTAACCCTATATAGTATTAACATGACTTTTATAAAAGTTAACTTTCAGACCAGAGACAACTTCGAAACTACGGAGTACCACTTTAATTGCCAAAACACAACGGAGTTGCGGTTGACAAAAGAATAGAGTGTCATCCGCAAACTGCAACAAATTAACATCCACATTCTTGTAACCCACTTTAACCCCTTCAAGAATACCTATTCTGGATGCTTCCCTAACCAAACCCGCCAATCCCTCTACAACAATAATAAAGAGAAAAGGCGTTAAGGGATCACCTTGTCTAAGTCCCCATTTAGGTTTAAACTCTTTAGTAGGGCTCCCATTGACCAAAATCGACACAATAGCTGAATTAAGACAAGCTTTAATCCAACTACTCCATTTAGGGTGAAACCCTAGTCTGCTCATCATGTACATCAAGAAATCCCAATCTACAGAGTCGAAGGCCTTTCCAAAATCCACTTTCACTATGACACCCTTAAGCTTGTTTTTCCTTAGATAATCCACTGTTTCATTGGCAATAAGGACACTGTCCAACAACCTTCTACCACTAAGAAACACAACTTGATGTTTATCAATGACTTTCGGCAAGACCCCTTGAAGTTTATTTGCTAGAATCTTAGCAATCACTTTATACATACTCCCAACCAGAGAATTGGGTCTATAGTCGTTCAAACACTACAAGAAAAAAACTATTTAGAGACCAATTTTTAGCTACCAAATGAAATGGTTGCTAATTGTGACTAAAATAGTCACTAAATTAGATTTTAGTCACTAAATAACTATAAAATAGAAGTAATGATTGAATTTAGTGACCAATTAAGTTAAGATAATTGATATCTAACATTAGCTACCAAGGTTTTAGTGACCTATGCCATTAGATTCTAAATTAGTCTCTAACTTAATTAGATACCAATTTAGAATATAATGACATATGTCACTAAAACTTTGGTAGCTAATTTTAGATACCAATTATCTTGACTTAATTAGTCACTAAAATCAATCATTACTTCTATTTTATAGTTATTTAGCAACCAAAACTTGATTTTGTGACTATTTTGGTCACAATTAGCAACCATTTAATTTGGTAGCTAAAAATTGGTCTTTAAATAGCTTTTTTCTTGTAGTGAAAGTAGATGGATTCTTCCTCTTAGGTACCAAAATGATAAAAGACGTGTTATACCCCCTAGGGATATACCAACACTCATAGAAATTATAAACATCCTTAACCATATCAGCTCCAATTATGTCCCAGTTCTTCTTAATAAAGTGAAAATTAAACCTATCTGGACATGGACTTTTAGAGCTCTCACACTGGTTCACAACATCAAGAATTTCGGTGTCACTAAATTTACAACATAACATGTCACTATCCTAAACTAAAAAAATAAAGATAAATTAAGAAAATTAATTTGAATGTTATTAGTATAAAGCTCTTTTACACAAACATTGATAATTCACATTATATTATTAATAAGTTAGTGTGATAATGAATCAGTTTGTATAAAAAAAATTATAATTAATATATACTTTAATACTTAAATTATATTATAATACTGAATGGTAATAATTATTCATTATAAAATCATATGAATTATAAAGTTATAAGATTTTATTTTAGTAATATATGAATAATAATTCATAAAATACCGTTGTAGTAATAAATTGAAAATCGAATGTTCTTAAAAAAAATCGCAAATCCTATAATTTATACTCCAGACAATGAAACCACATGTTAAGATGTGATAATGTCGCAACCGGGACGGTGATCATAAAAAAGTTTTAAAGTTTAATAAAACAGAGGAGTCACTACCATAATTTATTAAAGGAAAAACTATGGAAAAACCAAAAAAACTCGGATAAGGCAAGTTCACGAAACCGGATTTAGAGTCCGGGAGTCGGTTACGTGTGGGAAAGGTATTAGCACCCCCACAACGCCCGCCCTAAGGCGGTACCTTTAATTAAATAAGTAAAATAAAAAGTGTGGTTTTTTCAAAATATTTTATTTTTCCCAAAAAGAATGCAATGCAAATGATAACAAAGAGAATATATTATTTTT
>Ga0099824_1000480_pt1 | contig 47144 bp, 36 predicted proteins | sample SiratrowhiteBW_FD_76837 | JGI IMG/M metagenome (GOLD analysis project Ga0099824, IMG submission 76837) | Root nodule microbial communities of legume samples collected from California, USA - Siratro white BW | ecosystem: Host-associated > Plants > Roots > Nodule | place: USA: California... | reverse complement strand
CTATTTTTCTTAAAACCAGTTTTAATAAAAATATTTGTGAATCTCTTAGCACCTCAGGAATGATGAACCATGCCACTAATGATTAAGGACTAAGCCAATCACCAACACACAAACCCAACTAAGCACCAAGACCGAATCACCCAACCATCTTCATGTTGGCTCAAAGTCTTCACTTGAACAATTCTGGTCCAAGTTGGTTCCAACAGATTCTTCATGAGGCAGTCTTCATCAGCTCACATGATAGGCATTGATCTAACATAGTCCAGATTCAATCCATCAGAAACTTCAACAAGCAATGGTCTTTATTGACTTCATCAAATCACATGCTTAGCCTTAATGCTAAAAATAGCATCCAACGAATTAGCTCGGCTTCGAATCTGGCTTGGTCAGCAGATACCTGATAGCAGCATGATCAGTATAAACTGTGACTTTAAAGCCTATAAGATAAGCGATAAACTTCTCCAAAGCGTACACAATTGTCAACAAATCCTTCTCTATAGTAGTGTAATTACTCTGAGCATCATTAAGCACCTTTCTAGCACAGTGTATAACATAAAACAACTTTCTATTCTCTGTCCCAGCACAGCCCCCACTGCATAGTCACTAGCATCACACATCAGCTCAAAACCAATACTCCAATCTGGTGCAGTTATGAGTGGTGCAATAGTTAACTTCTTCTTTAGACATTCAAACGCCTTTTCACACCCTTATTAAACTCAAAAGTTGTATCTTTGTTCAATAGATTACACAAGGGTAGCAATCTTTGAAAAATCTTTGATGAATCGCCTATAAAACCTGCGTGGTCGAGAAAACTTCTAATTCCCTTCACATTGGTAGGTGGAGGCAGCTTCTCAATGATCTCAACCTTTGCTTTGTCAACCTCTATCCCACGTTTAGAAATTTTTTGGCTTAACACAATGCCTTCAGTGACCATGAAATGGCACTTCTCCCAATTTAGCACAAGATTAGTCTCCACACATCTCCTCAATACTATATCAAGATTCTTCAAACATGAATCAAAGGTTGATCCAAAAACCGAGAAATCGTCCATGAAAACCTCTATACAATTCTCCACCAAATCTGCAAAAATAGCTAGCATACACCTCTGAAAAGTGGCTGGTGCATTACACAATCCAAATGGTACTTTTCTGTATGCAAAGATACCGAATAGACATGTGAAAGTTGTCTTTTCTTGGTCTTGTGGATCCACTGTATTTTGGTTATAGCCTGAATAGCCATCCAAAAAATAGTAGTATGCCTTCCCTGCTAACCTCTCTAACATCTGATCCATGAATGGCAAAGGAAGATGATCTTTCCTTGTAGCTTGGTTCAACTTCCTATAGTCAATGCACATTCGTTAGCCAGTAACTGTTCTTGTGGGGATCAATTCATTCTTCTCATTATGAATAACAATTACTCCACTCTTCTTTGGAATCATTTGAATTGGACTCACCCAAGCACTGTCTAAAATTGGATAGATCATTCCTGCTTCCAACAGCTTCTACACCTCCTTCTTCACTACTTCTTTCATGGTTGAATTCAATCTCCTTTGTGGCTGTGCAACTGGTTTGAAATCAGCCTCCATATGAATACGGTGCATACAATATGTTGGGCTAATTCCCTTCAAATCTGACAATTGCCATCCAATAGCTCGCTGATTGAGTTTCAGCACCTCAATTAGCCTTCTTTCCTCCTCAATAGTTAAGGAACTGCTAAGAATCATAGGTTTCTTGGCGTCTCCTTTAAGAAAACTATATTTGAGATGAGGTGGTAACACTTTCAGTTCCACTGTCTCCTCTAGAACAGGATTTTCAACTCCTAGATTTTCCTTCTTTTCTGCCTTCTGCACAAGTTCCTTAGCTTGTGGTCTAACTCGTTAGCCAGGGCTAATGCCTCTGTATCACCCAGTTCTATCAACTCCCCTACTGGTTTAGCGATAACCTACAGTAATACATCGTGACTGCTCAAATTCTTCATTTTCTGACCACACTCCTCTTTAATCACATTAATTCTGAAACAACTCTTTGTATCTTTAGGATGCTTCATAGCCTCAAAAACATTGAAGCTCACTTTCTCATTCTCAACACACACCTTCAACTTCCCCTTGTCAACATTTATGATTACCTTTGTTGTCTTCATGAAAGGTCTCCCCAAAATCTAGGGAACATCCACATCCTCCTCAATATCCATCACGACAAAATCTACTGGAGAAAGGAACTTGTCCACTTTAACCAGCAGATCTTCGACAATTCCATATGGCCGTTTAATGGATCGGTCTGCCAATTGTAGTGTCATGTGTGTAGGCCTGACCTCTACCTCTCCAATTCTTCTCAACATAGACAACAAAATCAAATTGATGCTAGCACCTAAATCTAGCAGTGCCTTACCCATGTACAGATTTCCCACTGTGATAGGCAATGTAAAACTCCTAGGATCAGAGGATTTATGTGGAATGACTTTCTGAATAATTGCGCTACAACCTGCCTCAAATTCCACTGTCTCATCTTTTGGAAATTTCCTCTTTTTGGTGAAAAGTTCCTTTAGGAACCTAGCATAAGTAGGCATCTGCTGCATTGTCTCAGTAAAAGGTATATTGATCTGCAAGTTTTTCAGAATCTCAGTAAATCGAATGAACTGCCTCTCGGCCTCTCTTCTGAAGGGTACGTGAGGATAAGGAACATGTTTGAGAGGAATTCCTTCCTCAATCTTCCTCCAATTCTGACCCTTCTCAACTTGTTTCTTGCTACTACCCTCTACTGATTTTTCATTTACTCTCATGGATTCAACATCTACACTTTCCTCGACTACCACGGTTTCTAATTCAACTTTATCTTCTGATCTGTCTGCACCAGTTTCCACTACATTCTCCACTTCAATTGTTTTCCTTCGATTATCAACAACTTCATTGATCACATCAGAACCAACTTGCTTCCCACATCGAATGGCAATAGCTTTGCACTATTCTTTCGAATTGGTCTGAGTATTAGCCAAGAATTGTCCTCCCTGCTGCTCTGCCATTTGCTTAGCCAACTGCCCTACTTCAGTCTCCAAATTTCTCATAGATGCCTCTTGATCCTTCTGATGTGTCATAGTGGCCTGCATAAACTTCTCAAGAGTTTCTTCCAGCTTGCTTGTGCGGTCTTGCAGTGAAGGATACTACTGTTGCGGCTATTGTTGGTACATAGGCTGTCTTCCTGCATTTCCAGCATCTTGCTTCCAAGCCCAATTTTGATTCATATTATTCCTCCAACCTGTAGGTGGATTATTCGGGTAATTTCCTGGCTGGGCAGCTTGCCTGCCTGGAACTCCCATATATTGCACTTCTTCCCCTTTTACATTCGACTGAGGACAGTTTCCAGCCACATGATTTCCTCCACGTGCTTCACAAACTACTGGTACATTCTGATATGTCACTGGCAATGCAGTTTGAATAGCCTGCAACTTTTGTGGTAGCTTGGCCATCTGCTTTGTCAAGGCCTTTACTTGTTGTGTCAACAGTTTGTTCTGAGCCAATATTGCATCCTAAGTATTCAACTCTAACATTCCTTTCTTCTGCACACTGCTTCGATCATGTTGTGCCTGATAATCTATTGATGCAAGTGCATGAATAATTCTATTGGCCTGTTCCACATCCACAGCCATCATTGTACCTCCTGCTCCAGCGTCTAAAATCATTTTAGTCTCTAGTCTCAGCCCATTATGGAAGATATTGAGCTGAGCAATCTCCTCAAATCCATGATTAGGACACCTCCTCAACATGGTTTTGAACCTATCCCATGCTGCACAAAAAGCTTCATCTGCTCCCTGGTAGAAATTCAAGATGTCTGACTTGGCTTTGATAAGCCAAGATAGAGGGAAAAATTTCTGCAAAAACTTCTCCTCGACCTCACTCCATCTTCTTAGACTTTGATTGGGATGAAAATTCAACCAATCTTTCACTTTCCCTGCTAGTGAGAATGGGAACAACTTCAAATATGCAGCCTCCTTGTCCCACTCTTCGATTCCCATACTAATCGTCAACTCATAGAATGTGGATAAATGAGTGTAGGGGTCATCATGATCCAATCCCATGAATTGTATATTACTTATGAGAGTCAGATATGTTGGCTGCATTACTATCGCCCAAGCTGTGTTAGGAGCAACAATGCTTGAGAAGTGTCTGGCTCCCTGTTGCAATGCATAGTCCCCCAGAACTCTCCTTGGTGGTGGATCATTACGGCCGTTAGGTTCTTTTGCCATGATTGCACCATAATTTTGCTCCTCTGCTCGATTCTTTTGCTCGCGCTTCCTCCTTTCCCAAGTTGTCTCAGTGTTTTGTTGATATCTGGATCAAAAAGCAACTGTTCTTCTTTCCCCTGATTTCTCAAACGCATCAACCACTGTATCAACAAAGAATGTAACGGTCACAAAAGATTAAAAATTCACAAAAAAATTAATGTAAAATCCAATTTTCAAATCTTAGCCGGTTCCCAGCAACGGCGCCAAAAACTTGTTAACGGATTTTCAGCAAGTGTACTGAGTCCACAAGTAATATAGTAGTAAGAAAAGTATCGTATCCACAGGGAATGGGAATTGTAAATTGAATTATACCAAATTGTATTATGAATGAATAAACAATAAGGATTGCTTGAAAAATTGTTATAACAAAGCAACGAATAGTAAAAATGTGAGTTTAATAATAATAAAAAGCCTTGGGATTGAATAGTAATATTCTCCTTCGCATACACTCTTAACCTAATTCAATATCATCTCCTCCAATTACCAATCTGTGCAAATAAAAGCCTTTTCAACCTGATTCCTCTAGCATTGAATTTCATAAACTAAATTACCTAGCTTTTATCCCTAGTTGCTAGAATAACCTAATCAACATTAAGATCAATTGCTATAAGCAGTCATTACACTATAATCCATCCCTGAACTTATACATGTAATGCATTTATGTTTAGTTCCAATTCCAAAGAGTGCTTTCCAGTCACAATGAGAAATCTAAAATAAATCAAGATATAATAAAATGTAAAACAAAGGTTTTTGGATTCAATGATATAAAAATAGAGTTAAGAGTGCATTTGAAGTGATAATTTACATTCAATCCCAAGAGAAAGAGAATTAGCTACTCATGGTAGCCATGAAAATACAAAAGAAAAAGAAAAGAATGAAGCTTAATGACGGCGGCCCCCAAGATTTCCACAAATGAGAAGTGATAAGTGAGAAGTGATGATGATGTTTGACCCCTTGAATTAAGTCAAAGTGTGGTCGTTATTTCGTAAGTCACGCCTTCAGTAACGTTGACATCTTCAATTTAGGGTTTCACGTATAATGGATTTTAAGTGAGTTTTAGCCCAGGCTGGTCTTTAGCTTAAGCGAAAAGTCACTTATGCTCTTTTTCTGCTCCTTCCTCAATTTTAGCGCCTCTATTCTCTTTCTCCCTTCAAATTTAACCTAATTCTCAACAAATTTTCTCTTTCCACAATAAAATGCATTAAGTTGAAAAATCAATAATAAAATCAAATCAAAACTGAATTATAACAAAATCAACCTAATTACTAACAAAATCAATCACAAATGTGCACAAAATCAACTAACAATCAACGTTTATCATTAATTATTATAAGGTCTCATGAGAACTTGATGGTCATATTTTAAGCTTGTTATATGATTTATCTTGTTGTTGAATGATATGTGTTCTTGATCAAATATGAGGTTGGTAGACAAAGTTGGAAACTTGAAGTTCTCTGTTATGGGATTGACTTTGTGTATTCGGTTTGAATTGATAAACTTGGTTGGGGGTATCTGCAGAAAATTCTCTGACAATCAAGTCAAGAAGTGTTCAAACAAAAGATAAAAGGACGGTAGTTTTACCTGTGAAGGGTACCCCTCTATTTATAAGAATGGTAGTGGACTTTCATGGTATTGGACCAGCTTAAGACCCTATTCATTAAGGCCCATACTTATCAATCCTTTTAATCATTATAACTAATGTTAATTACCTTGATTAACACTTTCATTAATTAATCTTAGCCTTGGCCGATGTGCTTCCAGGTTTTTCATCACGAACTTGGTTTGACTAGGGAGGAGAAGTCCAGAGGGACAACGTAGAACCAACTTCACATAGATGAATTAATTGAGTTGATGATACATAATCCCCGAAGGCTTGAACAACTTTTTGGCCATTGAAAGTCATGAAAAACCTTTAATTATGACCAAGGGCAGTGAGTCGACACAAGGATCTCAAATCACACATGCATTAATTCCGCGTAAAAACGGTCACGTCATTTGAAACAAAAAGTCATTCATTTGTAATCATTGGATTAGATGAGAATTAATGGTGGAGATGGAAAATGTCTACTCGTGTCTCCTTCTTTTCAAAGCCTATAAATAGGATCGTTGTCATGAAGAGACCATCACTTCCTCTCATCCAGCTTCTAGATTACTCATCCTTCTTGTCTTGCTCTCAAAATTTCATTATGTATTTCCATTCTTTGTTCTCAGAATAATGTCAAGCAGTTCCAGTTCCAAGGAGTTTTCAAGTCATCAAACGAAGAGTTTAGGCGTAAAGCGATTAAGAAGACCACAATTTTGAGTTCAAAAGAGAGTTTGTTTGAGGTTATTTCCCTTACCTCCAATATTGCTCCGACGATCGACATGGTCTGAAGTAAGAGTAGTAGGCCCAAGGTTGAAGAGGCTGGATAAAACTTTTCACTGAAATCAAGATACAAGTGGGTTGATTATTAGGTCTGGAAAGAATTTTTGACATTTCAAGTCCATGAGGATTTGGATGCTTTTGCGGCTATGGTTGCCATTTTAGAGAATTTTAGTAAGGGTGGTATTGTTAATTTTAAAAATTGTGAGGCTAATGAAAATGTTTGTCACGACAGATAAGGTTTTGAGGATGATTTCTTTTATTTTTATTCTTGTTTTCTTTATGATTTTCATGTAAAGTTCCTTTGACAAGCTAAGAATAGGAGTTCTCCGAATATTAAATGTAACATCTAGTCAACTTCATCCTAATAGTTAGGCAACATTACAGGTATTTTTGATAGTTTGTAAAATGCTCAATCTAAGAGCTACCTTCCAAACTTTTCTTTATGTTACTATACTCGGCCTGGGAATAAAGTGACCTGGTTATCACTAGTCAGTTAGCCAAAATTATGTCTTTTCATCTCCATACACGACATCATACAAACTTTTCAAAAAAGAGTTAGGATTGAGGAGGTTGGTAAAAAGTATTTTTATGAGGAAGGGTCCCCAAAATTTCCACTTTATTAGATTAAGAGTCTGGTTAAAATAAAGTCTTGGCAAAAATCCATAGAAGAAATAAAGACATTCTTGGTTTTGGAGGGGTTCTCGAGGAAGTTGCCAACCCAAAAACTCCTCGGTGTATATTTATTTTCTCATTCCACTAACGAGTTTAATGGTAAGAAGTAGTTTTGCATTTTAACTTGTATGGGGATTTTTAACCATGCTGAGTTTTGTTTCTCATTATAAAAATAATGGCATCTGCAACACAATAGGGGGAAAATTTTTTGAATAGTTAAGGCAGAGCAACTTGGATTCCGATAAGGAGAATCAGATTGAAGTGGCAAATGATGCTCAACCAAGTATGACTCAAGCAACACCAATTTCTGCCATCTAAGACCAATTTTGGTCGAACTAGTTACAACTGCTAGGCCGACTGTTTTTGAGAAAAAGAGCAAGAAGAAAGAGAAGATTTCTCGACAACACTCTCATTCCAAATCTTTGTTAAAATCTCCTAAGAGGAGTCATTGTGAGGGTGGTGAGACCTCGACCCCTATTTCTGATGGGCTCCTAGGAATCAAGATGAGAGTATTATAGAAAATCAACTTTTATCTCAATGATGTAAAGAAAAGTGTCTTTCTCAACTCTACTCTTGTGGAGTTGGTAGATGCAATATCCGAGTTTGCTAGATGTACACTTCTAATAGGTACTCAGTTGTGCATCAATAGGTTTGAGAAGCTAGTCATAGAAGCTAGGGTTAAAAGCTTGATTTGAACTAGTGTTATATTATTGAAATTTTCAAGCACATTTGATTTTTGAGCTTCATCTATGTTAGCTTCTCTTAGAAGTCTAGCTTAGAAATTCCAATTGAGAGTTGGCCTAACCTCTCTCATCTCCTTGTTCCACTAATTCAGTCAAACATAACATGTCATTGCTTCCATTTCCATGAAGTTTACGCTGCTTTGAATCATTGCATTTTTGTCCACACTGCACTGTATTGTTTGAGTCGTTGTTTGCTCCATTTTCCATCGCTTAATTGGATTGAAAATAGCTTCACACAACAAGGTTTCCATCATTTTGGGTATGCTTTCTCCGATTAGCCACTCTAACCGATACATTGTCAAGATTTTCTCTTATCCTAAAATGTCCTTCCAAGTTCGGTGCTAACTTGCCTTCTAAGATGTGATAACATTTATTTTTATCATATTTTGGATCCAATTTTACATTGCAATCACCTCTTTCTAAACCTGAACCCTGCTTATTTCCTTATTTATTAGCTTTTTGTTAATAATTAATTACTTGTGTTTGAGAATGGTAAGTTGCACTACTTTCCTTTATTTTTTGCCTAAAAAGATAACAAAAACATTGGATTTATAGAAAAAGGTTGAAGCCCATGAAGAAGGATACACAAAAGGCCCAGGAAGGAGAAGAAAACATACAAGGCCCATGAAGGAATGCAAAGAAGAGAAGACAAGTTAGTGCGATTGTGCCCGGTGCCATGGAAGTTGAGTCGTGTACAAGTTGGATCTTGGGCCACTGCAAGAAGAGTTGAGCCTGATGCCACTTAGTTGGTTTGGGCGCGAATGTCGTTCAAAATCTATTTAGTTAGTGCCTGTGTTAGTGTTTAGACACATAGAGCTAGAGGAGAAAAAGAGTCACTATTGGATGACAACTTTAGGGTTTTTTGGTGTAATCATCTTCTTCTTCCGCTGTTCATCTAGTATGTTTAGGGTTATCGTGTCTATTAGGAACTGAACCCATTGTTGTTACGATTAGATGTAACCTACTAAACTCTCATGTAATGAATATTGTGTTTATATATATGTTTTTTCCTTTCAATGTTAGTATTTTAATTTTGCGCTTAATGCATATTATGTTGATTCATGGCTTGACACTTTGATTCTAATGAAAGCTTATGTCTTGGAATAGAGCATGATTCATTTTTTGTCTAAAACCCTTGTGACAAAAACCAATCTTTTCTATGTAATTGATGGTTAATACGAAACCTAAGCTCATTCACTTAGGAATTAGGATTTGGGTATTATTGTGCATTGACATTGACACTAGTTAGGAAAAGAAGGTAATTTTTTTATGCATGAAAGTAATATATGGTGAAGTCTAACCCTAGAAATATTCATATCATTGATCCTTAACTTTATTATGCTATATGATAATTCATAAAAATATTTAATTTATTTTCTCGCTCAAATCATGGAATTGTTCTATGGTCTAATTTTAATATAATTCTGAATATTACTGTGTTAATAAGTCTCTTGAGAAAGAATGATATATTTATTAGTTGCTATATAACTGACTAGTGCACTTGCCATTGAACACAAAAGGTGTTAACAAAGGGTTTTTTTAGCTTCACCAGTCATTCGCCAAACGAGATCTCCTTCTCAGAAGGTTCTTGGCTTTACCCACGTATTGTATCTCCTTACAACATGTTGTCTGCATACCTCTTCTTGTATTTGAGCTTTATCTCTTAATTATTCTAAGAGATCCAAGTTAATCCTTAGGTTTGTATTATTGAAGTTAAGATCAACCATTTGTCTTCGAATAGTTGGCTCACTGACTTCTATAGGTAGCATGACAAGTACCATATGTATGATTATAGAGAGATTCTTTTACCCATTTTCCTTTTGTTTTGCCTAGCCTCTTCTTCATTTCATCGACGGTCACCTTATTTGCAACCTCGAATTAGCCATTATTTTGTGGATGTTCTAGTGAGCTAGTTAAGTACTTCACACAGAGATTGTCATAAAACTCCTTTAGTCTCTGTTAGTGAATTGATTTTTATTGTTGGTAATTTTTGCATATGAAGTGTGCAGCTCCTTGTGTATCACTTCATGCCTTGGATGTCCTAGGGTTTGCATTGGAATTTAGGAAGCCCAAATGCAAGCCTAGATGGACTATATTATCATATTCTAACCCTATTCTACTTGTGGCACAAATACAAGGCTCGAACCTTATTCTTCTTAGCCCAAATACAAGGCAAAAATTATTCTAAGTTATTCTAAACATTTATACAAGTAAAGGACTTATTCTTGATGTTCCATGATCTCCAAAGTGATCTCTTCAAGGTTTCATTTGAGCCTAAACAGCTGGTAGGAGGCCCAAACAGGCTCAGATGGGCTTAATCTTTTGGAAAACTCTTGATCTACCCTCTAGTTCTTTGTCTTCTTTATTCTTTGACTAAGGTGGTAGGGGCATATTCCATCACACGGTCTACCTAATAAGACATGGCAAGCTTCCGTGGGCACTACGTCACATAAAACAATATCTTCATAATTACCAATATAAAGCTAGACTTTTACTTGATTTTTAACATGACTATCCCCCTCTTCATTGAGGAAATCTAATTTATACGGTTTAGAATGGGGGATGATAATGAGATTAAGCTTATCAACCAATCTAGTACTACAACAGTTAGCACGACCCGCTGTCTATGATGAAAGAACAAGTGTTTTATAAAATTTTACAGTCTGTATGAAAAATGTTCTCTCTCTAAGATTTGGGTTGAGGACTAGACTGATTGTTGAGAGTCCTACAGATCATGAGTAACTCTTCATAACAGGCATATGCATCCTCACTTGTTTAACTCTCAGAATTTTCACTCACACTCTCATCAACAGACTCATTCTCACTGTTATATATGTCCTCGCCCCTCATAAGAATGGTTCTCATAGAGGGACATTGGGCCTTCACATGACCTCGCCCCAGACACTTAAAACATTTAATTTCACTGGTGCAAGTGGATCATTATGCTCATCTTTCTTTTGATATTTTGTTTTTGGGCAACGCTTGGAAAAGGGTTCTATCTGGGGTTTTCTTTGATGGATTTACCCTCCTTCTTGTATTCTTTCTTGGGATAAGAGTAAGAACTTCTTCCTTATCATTTTCTCATAATTTGTTGCTCAACATTTATACACATTTAAACCAGATCATGAAAGTCATGATAGGGAAGAAGTTCACTTTATCTCTAATCTCAAGACTCAGCTCAATAAAACTTGCCACAATCACAAACTTTACCTCCCTCATACTAGCTATCATCATGTATGATGGAAACCTTGTTGTATGCAATTGTTTTCAATCCAATTAAGCCATGGAAAATGGAGCAAACAACGTTGGAACGATACAATACAGTGTGGACGAGAATGGAGTGATTCAAAGCAACAAAAAGTTCATGGAAATAGAAGCAATGACATGTTGTGGTTGAGTGAAAGTGGTGGAACAAGGTGATTGGAAGAGGTGAGGCCAACTTCCAACGGAATCTCTAAGCTAGTCTTATAAGAGAAGCTAACAAAGATGAAGTTTAAGAACCAAATGTGCTAGAAAATTTCAACAGCATAACACTAGTTCAAATCAAGCTTAAAATTTACAACACTATGCACTCTTATTTATAGAGTGCATTCCCACTCTAGCTTCTAAAGCAAGCTCTCTAACGTTAGCTTCTATGATAAGCTTCTAATCCTAGCTTCTATGACAAGCTTCTCAACCCTAGCTTGCACTCCAAGGCTCTCATAAGGTGATTACAAGTGGCATAAGGAGAAAGCTTCTCCCATACCCTAACTTGGACCATCAACATTATTTATGGGCTTCAAAGCCCAACATCTTACACTACATGACCCAAATACAAGGTCCAAATATATTCTACTTGGCCCATATACAAGGCCCAAATTATTCTAAAATATTCTACACAATTTATACAATTTAGAGGACTTCTCCCTAATGCTCTATGTTCTCCAAAGCGATCTCTCTATGGTTGTATTCAGGCCTAAGCAAGTTGTTGAAAGCCTAAACAGGCTCAAATGAGCCCAATCTTCTAGAAAGCTCTTGATCTACCTATGACACTTTGTCCTCTTTATTCTTTGATGAAGGTGGTTGGGGCATATTCCATCAATGTACAGCTTGAGTTTTTGTCTATATTCAGACTCAATCTATGGAGTTTATCCATAAGCTCTCGATGGTAATAGGCGCGAATGTGTCTATGTCTTAAGGCACTCCTAAGGTCATTCTGGTAAAGTATGGGAGGCTCATTATGAAGACATCTCCCTCTAACAAGGGTAGACCACAAATGCATAGCATGGCTTTGGAAACTAAGGTGGCTAAGGGTACCATCCTCTCTTACTCACTTGGTGACAATCAAATAATTGCTCAACTTTCATTTCCCAATCTAGAAAGGTTTCAACATCCTCTTTCCCATAAAAGTAAGAGAGATCTACCCTAGTTCCCATAACCTTTTTCTCTCTTTTGTTTATGGTGATGGGGTCAGGCTAATAATAGTCTGCTAACCTAAGACTTTCTTTCTCATTTCTCTCATCCCTCGACTCTATCCTCATAGATGTACTTGACCCAGTTGTTTTATACTTTTCTTCCTTCTTTCTCAAGTTCTTGAGTTCCTCCTCAACAAGGGAAAACTGAAGTTCAATGTTTTATTTTCGAAGATTGAAGTTCTTTCAAAATTTTCTCAAGTCAAATTTGTTGTCACTTGACTCATTGCAACTAGAATGAGGAGAATGTCAAGACATCTTCAAGTTTGTATCAAAGTTTTCACACGGAGAAACAATAAATTGAGCGCAATAGGAGGGATTTCCAGGAAAGGGAGGTCTATCACTTGGACAACTTAAATACCAGGTCTTTCCTAGCCTGAACCTTTCCCCACTATACTAGACAAACCATTATATTAATTAAAACACTTAAACACAAATGAAGGCGACAGACATTAATTTTACAAAAAATTAAAAATGCAAGAATTCTAATATAGGCATTTCCTAGGTGAGGCTCATTGGTACCCTTGGACCCTTGAGACACACTCACCGTCTAATCGAATTATTAATCCACTAATTTATCCAATTTTATGCAATTAAAACTCAAAAGAATATAATCACACAATTTTACAAGAGTTGAAACAGTAAGTTACTCTTTGCTTCAAGTTTGGTCACTCCTCTCCACAAGTGTTTACTCTTAGTTTGCACTTCACTTGGTAGCCCCCTCTTTCTGAGCAAGTCTTTGAAACTTTTAGCCTTATGACATCAAATAGAAGTTAAGCCCTAATCTCAAATTGATGGCCAATCCCTTCAAATCTAGATCACATTAGAAGCCATGAAAAATAAAGTAATAAATGTGTAGTTTGAATCGTTAAACTGAAGTGGAGTATCATGTTAACAAACTCAAAGAAATTACAAGCAATTGACAATCAAGAAATTAAGGTGCACAAGAAAAAGTACGTACTCAAATAGAATTCCTAATGAAAAACACTAGATTAGATTTAAAATACAAAAGAGATTAAACTAGAGTATTTCTTTTTGAGATAACTAGCTGGATTTATTTCTTTTCATATGTAGCACATTTGTCTCTGAAAATTTAACCACTGAAAGTTCAAGATATCTATGAATTTCCCACCAAATTTTAGGTTAATCCGAATTTGGACCGTTTCACTAGCTTTTCCGATTTATCATTTTTTATATTTTGAATTTTGATGTGCCTTTTTTATATGTTGTTCTTAAGACATTGAAGTTGCTATGATGAAAATTTCAGGTCCAAACTCACAGTGAATTGAATGTAGTAAAATAAAGCATCCATCACAATTTTCTGAAATGTTGCAACAGAAGAATCCTAAGGAATTTGAAGAAATAGATTTATCAACTCAAGACACAATAGAAGCTTAACTCTGGGAAATTCACCAATGATCTAATAGCAAGTGATTTAACTCAAATTCAGAAATTGAAAAGAACCAAAGGCATATGCAATCACACAGTACATCAACTAAACTTAAGGCAATGACCACTAAAGCAAGAAAATGAAATTAAAACAAAGTACTACTTGAATATTATGACATGTATTGAATTACAAGACTTATGACAACTTGGATTTAGATTCAAAATGAAAATTAAGACTCCAAACATACTGAATTAACCAAATAAAATTAAACAAGACTCAATAAAATTCAAAAGCATACGACACAAACACAAGAACACCTAATGAACATATTTTTAGACAGTTCAAGAAGATATGATGCAATTGAACCAATTGGACAGAGATACAAAGCAAATAAATGGTGACAAACATTCAAGACATGAAAAAATATTTACAAACAACTCAAAAATTGAAAAATACATCAAGGAAACTTAGGTCTTCACATAACCAATGCTCTAATACCAAATGATAGCATACATTGTCACAGTTTTCCTTGCTTGAAATGTGCACGGATTGAATGCAGTATAAGGCAGAGGAATGGAACTTAAATGTAGGAAGAAAGGTTCCTCAAATGGAAGGAAGTGTCATAGAAGTGAAGGACAAGGGAGAGAGGTCAAGCCAACTCTCCTTAAGATAGAGGCTAAGTTTAAAACTAACTAACATAGAGGGAGCCTAGATCAAGTTGTACTGAAATTTGGGCAGCAATTTAATATCTCATTTCAAGTTGAATTTTACATGGGTTGCACCTCTATTTATATTGCTTAAGGATATCCAATTTGGATCCAAAATCTGCAGAAAATTATTTTAATTCAAAAGCTAGATCTAGAGGAACCGATGAGGGAGTGCCACTTGTCACATGATCCACCAAAGGGGGTGGAATCATGGATCAAGTGACACATGGTTGTGCATGCTTTCCTCATTTGCAGCACGTACCAAATGCGAGAGAAAGGTTGCATCCCAAGGTATTTTTAGATGACCTAAGTTGTCTAGGGTTTCAAATAGGCTAGAATGAAGCCCAATTAGAGCCTTAGATGACCCTGTGTCATTATTTCTACTGCTACTTTGGGTCCAAAATAAAATGTATGAAGGTCTAATACATGGCCATAAGAAAATAATCTAATCTAATAATTACAAATGACAAATGGCCCATGAGGATAAGAGATTGGCTCAGCTGAATTCCACTCTTCTTGGATTCTTCTGGTCATAGCTCTTGTGGTTGGTTCATTGGTAAGGACCCTTAGATGGAGTGAAGAATCCAGAGTCTCCAAAGTGTCTAACCCTAATCTAGAAATTTCTTTAAATAAATTTTGATTTTCAACGTCCGCGTTTGGCCCAAATTATTATTATTACTTCTATTATTATTATTAAAATTATTATTGTTATTATTATTATTATTATTATTATTTTTATTTGTGACCGAATTTATGACCAGATTAGTGACCAAAATCAGTGACCGAATGTGTAACCGATCAGTGACCGAATCAGTAACCGAAATTAGTGACCAAATCAGTGACCGAACCTGTGACCAAATTTGTGACTGATTTTCTCGGTCACTGATTCAGTCACTAATAGTGACTAAGTTTTTGGATCACTGATTCAGTCACCGATAATGACCGATTTTCTCAGTCACTAATTTCAGTCACTATTTAGTAATTTTCTAGTAGTGAAATAAAAATTATGTTAAGGGAATAAAAAGGTTAATATGTGAGCTTACAAAATAAAGCTAATCAAACTTATTAAACTAAAAATTTCATGTATTTATCTACATTTTGTAAAATAGATTTGAAGTTACTTGTGAACCTATGCCTTTATACTCCCTCATAGTTTACTCACATTAAATACTAGTTTATGTTTTTCATAAAAATAAATATTGTATGCCAAATCCATTTTTCTAAATATTTTTTTTTAGTACACATAAAAATAAAAAAATGAAAGATATAATTATAATTTAAAATTGGTTATATATGTTAAAAAGATCATTTTGATAAATTATCATGAAGAAACTTATAGATTAATTTGTCTATAAATTATTTTTAGTTTATGAATTTTATTTTTTTATATCTTTTAAATATTATTTCTAGATAAATCTATTTAAATTATATCAGTGAAACTTTACATTGTTGTTGTTATTGTTGTAGCCCAAAATAATGAACATTATATGTTTTATTATTTTAAAAAGTGTTGGAGGAAGAGAGAAAACATTTTTTACTACATTAAAAGCACCAAATTATATCACAAAAATAATAATACCAAATGGGCTTTCTAAAGTGATAAGTGAAAGTATGTCATTTCTTTTTCGATCGTGATACATTGACACCCTTACGTGTCATTACACTTATTTGACACTCTTAGGTGACAAAAAAAAATTATTTTTTTATTCACTGACTGTGCTACTTTTCATTTCCACTTAGATTTTAAAAATACTTATTAGCAAATCACATATCAAAGCAGAGGAAACCACTTGGACACTTTTAAAATAACTTCATAATTTTCTGGTAGTACTTCCACTTTGATCTTGTTTGATCACAAATCGAAGAACATACTTCTTTACACAATATTAAAGTTATATATTTTTTTTCAAAATGAGATCAACATGAACGTTTGAGGTTTCTACTTTTCATATTTGTTACATTAGTTCAAAAGTCTTTCTCAGCAAACCACATACCAAAACAGAGGAAACTATCTAGATGTGGGTATCATACATTTTAAAAGAGCTTCATAATTTCGTAGAAGTACTTCCACTTTGACCTTGTTGGATCATAAACAGAAGGACATGCTTCTTTACATAATGTTATAACTATATTTTTCAAAATGATGAGAGAAAACGTGAACACGTGAAGTTCCTACTTTTCATATATGTTAGAAGAGTTCAAAAGTACTTATCAACAAACCACATATCAAAATAGAGAAAACTATTTGGATGTGACTGTCATACATTTTAAAATAACTTCATAATTATGTAGGTTCCATAAATTATTAAAATATTCTTTTTTTTTTGTCATGTTACAGTGTCAAATAGAAGTATCTTTAAAAACGATGTCAAAATATCATTTTCCTTTCTTTTTACACCATATAATTTCTCCTTTAATTTCTATAAAAATTGTTAATCTACCATGGTTTAACATTTTATAATAAATTCAAAATTAAATTCTAAAACATATAATTTAAATTATTTTCAAATTTTGTAATCTAAACCTATTAAAATATATTTTAAATTGTATAATTCTAAAAATTACATTTTGAATTATATAATCGATATTCTAAGTTATAAAATAAAATTATATAATCCACACAATTTATTATGTTATTTCAGATTATCTAATTCGAAACTCTATTTTAAATTGCATAATTTAATTACATGATTTTAAAATAATATTTAGAAATACATAATTTGAAATATATCCACCTATATATTATGATAAGATAAGTTGATTATTTTGCATATTAAAAGAAGAGGGAAAAATATGAAGTAAAGAAAGAAAAATCCCTTACATGTATGTTGACTGTCTCAAATACAGTTATGAAAACCGGACCAATTATTGGCTTATAATGTATGTGAAATGGTGGGAGGAGTTCAGTGGCTTGCAAAAGTGGTTTTTTTCATAATTATTAATTTATATATTCTAAAAGCAATTATGAAAATATATTCAAATGCATCATATTAGAAATGTGTTGAATTGACCAACAGTTGAGGTGAATTTAGGTGATAACCTTGCCTAAACATGGTATGACTTTTCATCTGTTTGGCTCCAACTATCCTTGCAAAATTAACTAACTTAAAAAGTTCTAAACAAGTTAGGGATTTAAATCAATGGGTGAGAGATTGTCTATCGTAGATGGAATGTTATGAATTAGAGAAAATTAACTAGTGAAATTGTAGAAGAATAAAAAACAGATTTTTTTTACAAAGGCTACAATCAAATCTCACTTCAAAAACTTGTAAAAAAAAAAAAAATACCCCAGAAAGTTGCAGTAAAGCTCCTCTCATCACACATGTAAAATTTAATTGGAAAAACTTTACCACAGTCATTTTTAAAGTTATTAACTTAAAATTTATAATTGGACCTCAATACACTATGTACAAGCAAGCACATGCAAGGATTGACAATCAATCATTAACAGTGATTTAGTATAGTGGAACAGCTAAATAACAAGAATCTAAATAGCCAAAATGCACAGCTACAGAGTCCATACATGTTCTGGTGCATCGTTCCTTCTCCCAGCCAATGTTCTATACAAGTACATCTTCTGTACTTTCTGGGCATCGTCCACACTGGAATCTAACTTCTCATTTTCATTAAGATCTCCACATTTAGTCTTTGCATCTTCTCAGTTAGTGCCTTGCAGGCTCCAATGGTGACATCACAGGACGACATCCATAGAGAGCGCATAGTTTCATACTTCCCTATGTCTGTCAGATATGCCGAGTCACAGAAAGGGCTATCCCTTATCTCAAGCTTGCGTAGTTTCTTGCATCCATTCAACACATACAGCATTCCCTTGTCACTTTCTCCAGCAAATGCAATTGACAGCATCTCAAGCTGCTCAGCATACACCCCAATGTAAAGGAAAACCCGATCGGATGAAATTTGGGCAATTTTTAGCCACAGTTATGAGGGCAGCGTTTGTCATCTGCTGGCAGAAGTAGAGCAATGAATGAAGCTTAGGGCAACCCTTAGAGATTGCAATGAGGACTGACGGAAAAACCCTTAGTTCTTGCAAATCTTTGCATGTGGAAGCCACAACACCTAGTCCATAGTCTCCAACGTAATCCATTATCTGCACCAGTATACAGAGTATTGAGATTCACCAACATAAGATTATATACGAAAATAGACTTAGGTATAGATATATTTACCCATAAACACTGAAGTTTCCTACAAAAGCAAATTAGTTTTATTAGCTCTCTGTAATGAATCCATGCTGCATAACTCAGATTCAGGGCTGTTAAGTTTATGCAAAGAGGATATATAGCTCTAAGGCAGCCAGGAAGAACCTCAAAAAATCCTGACAAACTGGTCATTGACTTGCACATTTTAATGGTGTTCTTTAGCCTAGTGTAGACATCAGATTGTGGATCATGGATAAATGACCCAATACCCAAGTCCACTAGTTGAGGTGCTTGCATCAATATCCTTTGGAGTGCACTGGTATGGTTTAACCTTAAGCTTTTAAGGTTAGGAGATCTGGCCACAAGTCTCTCAAGAGCACCCAGATTAATCTCTCCTTTAACAAGCAAAATTAAGAGACACTAGTGATGTACAGCAATCAGGAAAGCAGCTTAGCCACTGCCCTCCCTCTGTGGTCGTCAACTTCATTTTCCTGCAAATCCAGCTCCCTAAGGAACCTACATTTATAACAGAATTGAGGAGTGAAGACCATATGCCAGACTTTGTGCAGGCCATTTAGAAGAATATATTTCCGAACAATGTTTCATCTCTATCTCAGCATTGCCAAGTAAAATAAAAGTATTCAAGGGGATGCGAGGAAGAACTTAATCACAAACGATTCTGTGAGATATCCCACATCGAATATATATATATAAATAAAATAAAATTATAATATATAAATAGATATAAATCTCACTTTAAAAATTAGTTAATTTTGTTAAGTTAAATTTATCTTATATTTTATTTTCTTAACATGGTATTAGAATCATTCAGAACATATTTTAGTTAAGTTTATTGAACTATTATATCACTCAGTTATTCTTGGGTTTCGCTTAGTTCCATACTAATGATATTCAATTCTTGGTGTGAGAGACTATGTTAGAGACCTTATATCAACTAAAATATGACTAAATTACAATCTACTTTTGTGATATTAAGTTAAACTTAAATTCTACCTTCTCAAGAAATTTAAAATTAATAATTTAATGAACTTAACAATAAAACACAAGATACTTAAATAACTACCTTGTTAGAAAACCATCATTTGACATGTCACGTGACTTATGCATAAACACAAATCAATAATCTAATATCAGATAGAAAACAATAGCCCAAAAGGTGCATAAACACAAATCAATAATCTAATATCAGATAGAAAACAATAGCCCAAAAGGTTAACAACACGTAATGCTTGAAGCTCGAAGCAACTGAACTCCTTCTCTACAATCATTAGTCACATACAATGCAAGCCAACAATTAGCAAACAAATAAAATCTTGGCTGACTGTTAGGAACCAAAGAAACTCACACCACAACAATAGCAAAGAAAATTAAAAGACAGTGTAATTTCTAAATGAGAAATCTTATTCAATTTTGTATCAATAGTTTTACACATAATTTACAAAGGAATTTAGAAATTCCCTTCACACATAATTCAATATGTAAAAATTCTAACAAGTTTGCATAACCAACCCAAACTCCCTAGGTTGGTTTAAAACCCCAAGTTGTTCCTAATTGTCTCCATCCTCCTAACCACCTAATTGACACAACCAACTAATAGCTAATTCCCTTCCCTCCTAACATAAACTCTCTACTCCCTATCAAAATTATTACTTCCCTATGATCCTAATTTAAATGTCTAATACTGACACAAAATCAAAATTAGTAACTAGTTGTTATTCCTTCAATTAGTGTTTTTCCAATACCTAAACAAACCACACAGAAACTACAGCACGTGAACAAATTGACAAGCAATACTCCAATAAAAACACATTCATGATGGTTACACAAAAAGTAGCAAAATATACGACACAATCTCACCTACAATTTGCAGCTATAGTTGCAAGGTCAGTGGTGGTGAACCCTTCATAACTAATAAGAACCAGAGACTTGAAATTTGTGAAAGAACGGGAAAGTAGCTCCAAGCCCTCATCCGTAACCACCATGCTCTTCAGCCTCAACTCCTCCAAATCAACCCCGCTCTTAGCCAATGTTACTATCCATGGATACACAATACCACCCAACCTTAGGAACCAAATTAAAATCAGAAAAATGGGAGTTTCCCTTTAAAGTTGAGGACTTTAGCTCAGGAAACCTCTCTATCACTCTCTTGGGACTAATTGAGTAATAGTTCCCTATGAAAACACTCTTCCTACTACATCTCTCTAACTTTGCCAGTTCTTCCACACTAGAGACAAGGCATTTTTGTCTCTTTGTGAACTCACATAGCCAAATATATGCTCGATCACCTTATCTGGAAAACAAATCATCTCTCCCTAAGGCTACGCTATCAATTTCCTCCAACTCTATCAGAAAATCTTCACGCTCTAACAAAACGGATAAAGAGCAGAAAACCTAATAATTAGTCACAAATTTGAAGTTTAAATTTTTAATACATAACCATGATCTAACCATCGAAATCTGTCCAGTTTCCACAAAAACCCAAACCCAACCCCCTAAAAATAAAGGTCTTGACCTAAACAAGACTGGTATATCAAAAAAACAAAAAATAACACTTCAAGTTGAAATAATAGTTCCTCAAAAAAGCAAAACGGTATTGACAAATGTTGAAACTTTCTACATTTCCCGACGAGGATTTGAGGAAGGAGTACAAAAATGCAGAAGCTTTCTCAGGAAAATAAAGAAAAAACAAAAAAAAAGAAGATGGGGAAAAAATCGAACGAGAAATTATGGTTCGCAAATCAAACGACAATGATTACTTACAATAAAAAAAATATGGTAAAAAGGAAAGCTAGAGGAAAAGTGAATAGCTTTGAGAATCTAGAACAGTAATTGTAATCTTACTTGGTAGACCTAACAGTAACCGAAGCTAGAAGAAGAAAAAAAGAAGCAATCCATTTGCTTTTTACTTAGTCACGTTGGTAAAGGTGGAAGTGAGTCAGCATCCTCAAACCCTATTGGTTAGGCCCGAAGACAAGACAACAATGAATATTGGAGCCAAACCACCTTGATTCAAGTCAGTCTGTCAAAGAGCATAGAATGTAACGGCTGCAATAGACTCCTACTTTAATTAGATACAAATTATAAAGGTAAATTATATCGTTTTTACTCTCAACTGATATACTCGGGTCGGTTATGATCATGCTTGAGATTCACAGACCATTATATCAATAATTTCCGAGTCTCGCCCTCTACTTGCACAATTCGGTAACTATCCAGGTTTGTTACTTTGGACTTGGGCTTCAAAAAACAGCATGCAAGATGCACTAACAAGTCTCAGAAAAAAGATGGTAGATCAAAAGGAGGCACACTGAAATGAGCTAGCAACCTTATAGCAACAACTGATAGATCTTCAAAAGGAGCAAGCCACTCGTAGAGCTGAGAATGAACAACAAAATCCGGTCCAACCACACCAAGACAACAGTCGCCGGGACAACCACCTCCAGAACAAGGTGAGGTTGAAAGCCGAGCAAATGAAGATTTTATTATCCTAAAAAAAGCACGAGTTGACCACAGAGGATAGTCCAAGGTTGTTCACAACTCTTTTATGGGCAAGGAATAAAGAGGACGAACCAAGGTCAAACTCAGCTCAGACACGGGCAATCAAGGGAATATTGTCAAGATCTCCCAAGAAGTCAACCAAGAACTCTCATTTTGCCATACTCCAACTCCTCGTCTCAATGCCGAGCTAGAAGCATACATGAAAGGCTTCCACTCATTCATTGTCGAGGTCACAAAAGCACAACTCCCTAACAAGTGGAAGTGGACAGAGATGGATTCATATGATGGGACCTCGGATTCGGATGTGCACGTCAAGGCCTATATGACCTAAGCCAACCTCCTATCTGGAGACCTAAGGGTGTTTTGTAGACTGTTCCCTACCATACTCAAGGGAACAACCCTTGAGTGATATTATTCACTACCACAAAATTTGGTCGGTTCATCCGCATCCTGTGTTCGAAGTTCATAACTCGGTTTATAGACAACAAATCAATGGCTACCTACTCAACCTTACTTCAGGATGTGACTCAAGGCAAACATGAGTCACTTAGACAATACATGGCTAACTTTGCCAAAGCCTGCCTCAACACCCTGTTTGCAGAACCACCTTCCAACATGGACGAGCTCTGAGCTTGTCCAACAAAGTATATCACCATTGAGGAGAACACTCAAGTAGTAAGGAGGACATAGATACCTATGATGACCTCTACTCCAAAGAGGAAGAGACTCGACAGGTTCAACTCTTACACGCCACTGAATGTCAGCCGAGATGTGGTGATCCAGGAAGCCTACAACTTGGAGCTTGTTCGCCTATCGTAGCCTATGTAAAGCCCTACCTTCGTCGACCGTACCAGGAGATGTTAGTATCATCAAAATTATGGTCACACCACGGAAGAATGTATAAAGGTGTGTGACCTTATAGAAGAGCTTGTCAGATCAGACTCCCTTAATTGATTCATTCAACAAAGCCAAGGTAGCCGAAGTCGCGGAGGACGAGGAAGCAGTAGAGGAGGCAGAAGACGAGGAGGAGGCGGACCGTCCTAGAGAGGACAAGGTAGAGGACAAAGTCGTGGCCAAGGATAGGTAGAAGCTACAACCCCTCAAGAATAACCTTAAGCTCCACCCGAGCAAGAATCCAAGGAAACTAACAATGGTAGTGACTGTCTTGGACACATCCACACTATTGTTGAAGGCTTTACAGGAGGAGGTAGCTCTAGATCTGCTCAAAGAAGGTACTTGAGAAGTATCAACTCGGTGAACATACTACCGTTGAGAACACTTCCTCCAATTACCTTCACTGATGATGACTTCAACATACATGATCCTGACCAAGAGGATCCTATAGTCATCTTAGCAACCATCACCAACTGGCAAGTTCATAAGATCCTTGTAGACCAAGGAAGCTCGGTCGACGTCCTTTACTGGTATACATTTTTAAAGCTCAACATACACATGGAAATGGTTAAATTGTACTCCGACCCCCTGGTCGGATTCGTGGGGGAAAGGGTATATATTAGAGGATTCATAGACTTATTGATGACCTTTGGGAATGGAAGAGCTCACCGAACACAAACGATGAGATATTCATTGGTAGAGGCCGATACATCCTATAGTGTATTGATTGGCCGAAGAACACTCAATGCTTTGGGAGCAATCATCTCCACTCCACACATGGCAATGAAGTTCCTTTCAAAGTAGGGTAAGATTATCACTGCCAAGACCGACCCCAAAACGGCACAAGAATGTTATGCCAAAAACGTAGTGCCATATGTCACCAACACATTGGAAGTCAACAGTCGAAAGTTGTTGGAGATTCTCTGAAGCTAAGTAATCCCTGTTCAATCTATTATATACAGAATCCCAACAAACTGAAAAATTGTTTTGATTTTGTGATGTCAATCAATGGTTCTCTTCGTTACATTTGTTTGCTAGTGTAATTGGTTTCTCTTCAAATACTACCTAAACATGCATTTAAAATCACACTACTCCACTGCATTTCTTTTCATTCTAGCTCGTTCTGTGTTCCAAAGAAAGTTCGTCTCTTCATTCATTCTCTTCAAATGGCCTCATCCTTAAACTTGAAAAAGCGAACCAAGAGGGCTCTTATCAAAAGGGTTGGATCAGAGGACAACAATGAATCTGATTATCTTGAAAGATGGTTCTTGAGAAACAAGGAAAGCATGAAGAATACTATCGAGAGTGTAGTAGGAAAATTATCATCAGTCCAAAGTTCTTGAGGTTGGAGTGGCTGAAGGAAGAAAAGCTTGATGAAGTTAGAGATTTGCTGAAACATCAAAAGCTCGAAAAGTTTCTGAAGATGTCTGGAAACACTTATCCAGACCTGGTGAAGGTTTTTCTGACTAATATGTGGTATGATGATGATACAATCTACTCCCAAGTGAAAGGAGTAGCTATGGCGATAAATGATGAAGTCTGGCTGGTGGTCATAGGATTAAGAAATGATGGTGTTACTATAAGAAGAGGGGACACCACTAATTTGGGTGAGTTCAACAAAGTACAGTTATACAAATCATGTCTTAGAAACGAAGATACAACTACAAGGACCTTTTCTGTTGGAGGTTTGGTTGTTACTCCAAGAATTCTGGCTTATATTGTGATTTGGCTACTTACTCCTAGAGGATTCAACCATGCAGTGTTAATCGAGGAAGACTTGATCTTAATGTACTGCCTGATGAGCAGGACCCAAGTGAACTGGGTTAATGTCATCAGAGAGCACATTTCCAAGATTAATAAGAAACTAGAGTATCATATCCCCTATGTTGTTGTAATTTCCAGTTTCATTGAGTACTATGAAATAGATGTTGAAGAAGAGGTAGTAGAAGAAGTGAAAGCTCTGAATGAAATTTTTACTGCAGCCTTGAATAAGATAGGACTGAAAAAGGTGAATAATCGTCGCTAGTTTACAAGGCTGATGGAGATAGTGTTGATCAAGAGGAAGAAGGAGCTGGTACAAGTGCTGCTAATGTTGATGCTCTTGCTGGAGAAGGAATGTATTCTGAACAGTTTGCTTACGTGGTTGATATTCCTCCAGCACAAGGAGACGAGACCTTTTCAAGGTTTGAACAGTTGATGCTCAATCAATTGATTTTTGGGTTATTCGATCTGTTTTCTAATTCTAGTTTACTGCTTTCGCTTCTGAATTGATTGTGTTATTGTTGTATACTATTCTGTGTGTATTTTGTTGATTGATTATGATATGGAATCATTGACTTTTGTTGAGTACTTCAGAATAACACTTTTGATTTATTCAATTAAGAACTTTCATTCAACACTTTTAATACTTTCCACTTTTACGAAATTTTTTTGAAAGTTCAATTCACCCCCTTCTTGAACTCGACCAAAACTTTGTTTTTATGCTTGAATGATCATCTGATCATTTTCTTTGACTACTAGAGAGTGATAACATCTTACAAATGAATACACGATTTAGACTTTCTAATGGAATACACACCAGCCACCTTAGTCAAAGAATAAAGAGGACAAAAAGTCAAAGGGTGGATCAAGAGTTTTCTAGAAGATTGAGCCTATTTGAACCTGTTCGGGCCTCTAACTATTTGTTGGGTTGAATCCAATTCTAAAGAGATAACTTTAGAGAACATGGAGTATCAAGGAGAAGTTCTCTAATTGTATAAATTGTTTAGAATAGTTTAGAGTAATTTGGGCTTTGTATTTTGGACCAAGGTAGTGTAGGGTTTTAATTTTGGGCCTTGTATTTTGGGCCAAGATAGTGTAAGGTTTTTAATTTTGGGCCTTATATTTTGGGTCAAGGATTGTAGAAGACAAAACCTTAACACTAGGAGATGGAAGCTTGCACCTAAGTCTAAAACCCTAGCTTGCCAAGTTAGGGCTAGGTGGCACCACATTCCTTCTATGCTTCCTTGCCACATAGCACTCTCCCAATGAAGAAGACCCTCTTCATTCATAGCTTGCCACTTGTCATGCTCTCGTTTGAGGGTTTTTTTAAAAGCTTTGGCCAATAAATAGAAGTGCTCACTACATGTAAAAATTAACTTGGAATTAGTAATGAAATGTTGCCCATTTTTTGCCATTCTACTTGTTTCTAAGTTCTCCCTAGGTTACTCTGCTTCTAGACTTAGCCTAGTGAGTTGGCCTCACCTCTCTCTCTCACAAGTTTCTTATCTCCACATCAATCTATTAAACTTCTCTAAGTTCTAAGAATGCTTTCGCTCATTAAAACTCCTTCATCATTCACCCAAAGAAGAAATCACAAAGATGACTACCAGAAGAAGAGCATTTTTTCATGACTTTCTCTCTTAGTACAGATCATTTTGCTCTTTAGGAGAAATAACGTCTTTTGATGTATACAAGGATAAACTCTCTCTCCTATATAGATAGATGAACACTCTTAGTGTTTTCAATTAAGTTCTTTTAGATCCTAATATTGGGACAATATTTCTATCTAAGCTTAAGGATCATTCTATGAAGTTGTGAGGTTTGTTCTATCATCTAATAAACATTTTGATATGGTTCAACCTTTATTCTTTTAACTTTGAGGAGTGCTCTTAATCTAATAAATTTTGGCATGATATCTCTTGTCCTATGTATCTTCTTCTTGATGGAAAACTTTAAATAGGTGTTTAAATAAGGTAGTTGTTGAAAGGCCTTTTATAGTCATTGAGTAGTTTCAACTTCTATGGTTATTTGCTTTGTGTTTGATGAACTTGCTTGATTGGAATGTATTAAATGCAGTTCATATATCATTAAAAACTATTGTTCCTTATGCAACACTCTTGATAGTTGACAATACTTATTTTTCACAATAGTAAAAAGTGCACATCGTATAAAAGAAATAGATGATGAGTCATAGTTGAAATGCTCTTTATGTCACGAGACTGGTGAAAAATGCAGTTTTAATGTGCTTCAAGAGATCTTGAAGTTAACTTGTACTTTATCTTGAACAAATCTCTTTAGTCAGAGGGAAGATAGTGGATATTCCCTGCAACATAGAATAAGCATCTAGATATTTATTAAAGTAAGATTTTAGCTTAGTGTTATATTGTTTGTCAAATGAAACACTAGCGTCTTATATGATATGTTGCTTTTAAAGTTACCCTTTTATAAACGAAGTATGGTTATGTTTCCTCTTAGTTGTTTCCAAAACTTAATCAAAATATTATGATGTTTGATATTTTGTTCTAACAATACCTCTATATGAAGGCTCAAATAAGAATGACTCAGAAAACAAAAACACTATAAGACATCTACAACATTTTCATCTCCAATAATGTTTGAAGCTTTCTTCAAGACTAATAACTTTTCATAAGATATTGGCCATAGACATCAAAACCTTATTTACAAATGTGAGACTTGAATTTCTCCATAAAATGGTAACATATCTTCATGAATAAGTTACTTTAGGAATTATCAGCTTGTGCATATTTTTAAGTTATTTCTTTTTATATATTTATATTCCTTTACTTGTTTGATTGAGAATTCTTGTCTAAATTCTTCTCTAATTGATGATTTTAATTTTAATATCAAATCATATTTGTACCATGTTTGAAGAGATAAGATAATCTTGAAAAGATATACAATATCAAAATATTTGTATATAGATACCATTCTCAGTTTTCACAAACCATGAAATTCCTAAGTTTGTTAATTAATAATACATATTATTTTTAGAATACCACAATAAAATAAGAAATAATATAATATTATATTATATTATATATGTAAGTAAGTATTTTAATAATAGATAGAAAAGAAAAAATTCTTTTATTAATATGCAAATTGTGGTAGATGACGAGAAAACTCTAACACACGCGTCTCAGTTTAAGATACGAAAGTATTTGACCAATATACCATTATCAAATTTTCAATAATTTCTCACATAGTAATGTTGTGAGTATGACAATTCCAAGAAGGTAGGTTAATGATATGTGTGATTATAACAGATTTACCAACTTTACCATAAACATAAAATGTTTCTATTTGAAATTAAGAAAAAAAATATTATGCTTGGAGACTGAAACATACTTGTGTTGGTTCATAGTATTTATCTTCACAGAAAAATCTACTGTCGTCCTCACCCATCCATTCATTCTCGTAAAACCCCGCAGTAGCAATAATTTCTCTTTTCATAGCTTTGAATGTTACCTTCTTTTCTTTCCACCAAAAGATCCAATCAAACATAAAAAAATAAAAATAAAAATCCAGTCATAACCGCAGGGAGGGAACCCTGGGTTAGCCGCCAGGTGGACCTTTCTCTGTTTCCTTCCTTCATTGTATGGTCCCTTTTCATGTATTCCCCAATACAACACAGCACAACACATTCTCTTTCCCCAACCCAACACTTTCCATCTTCCAACACCACCGTTTCTCCCTCCCTCTTTCTCTCCCTCACGGGTCCGCGAGACTCGGGTTCGGATCTCCGATCGCCGCCGCACCGCGAAACGAGTTTCCAAACTCAGAATCCAGATCCCTCCCATTCCCCACACCATGATCGCGATTCCGTATCTCACCGCGTTGACCACCTACTTCAGCTACGGCTTGCTCTTCGCCTTCGGTCAGTTCAGGGATTTCTTCCGTAAAATCTTCGATTGGTGCAGCTCCAACAATCTTCAGGTCCTTCTTTTCGCCCATTTCCTTTCATTTTCGTCTCATTTCATAAATTTATACTATAATATTTATAATTATAGCAACGGGTTGATTCTCAGGGTTACGCACCGATCTGCTTAGGGCTCGAAGATTTTTATATCCGCCGTTTGTATCTTCGCATTCAGGTTTTTATTTTGTTTCGCTTTTTGCTTCCTTAATAGCAAGGGAAATGCTTGTGTGTATTCCAAACATTGAATGTTTATTGGTTCTGTCAATTGTTTTTTTCATTTGGGTGCGGTTTGTGATTTTTTGGTGACTAGCCGAATCCCAATGTAATCTAAATAGCAACGCAGAGACTTACTATGTTCTGCATTTTTTTCTTTCTGTATTTATTTTGGTTTTTGATTTCTCGCAGGACTGTTTTGGGAGACCAATTGCAAGTGCTCCTGATGCGTGGTTTGATGTAGTGGAACGCTTCTCCAATGATAGCAACAAGACACTGAAGTAAAACCCTCTGTTTAATTTTCAGGCCTACAAATATGTTTTTTATGTTTGAGAGAGGGGGTAAGGGGGGGAGTATGATTTATTTTACACAGCGGCAGCGACAAAGTTTAATGTATGACCTCTTGCAAACTATCAAAATCCCTCCACTGGACCGACAATAGTGGGTTGAATATATCATTTTTAAAATTCTAATTTAGAGCTTTAGCATTAGAAATTCATATGCCAATCTTTTTGTAACTATTTTTCCTAATGCAGACGGACTGATAAACTAAGTAGATGCCTTAACTTGGGATCATACAACTATCTTGGTTTTGCGGCAGCTGACGAATACTGCACGCCGCGAGTAGTTGAAACGTTGAAGAAGTACTCTCCAAGCACTTGCAGTTCTCGTGTGGATGGAGGTAGGTATTATCTTTGTTTGTATTTTAGCTGTTAGAGTTGTGGTTTTGGTTGCTTATTTTTACATGCGTCTTCTTATGTTCCATTGAATGTGACTTCTCCAATAGGGACGACTGAACTTCACAACGAACTCGAGGAGTGTGTTGCAAATTTTGTTAGGAAGCCAGCTGCTATAGTTTTTGGTATGGGCTACGTGACAAACTCTGCTATTCTTCCAGTCTTGATGGGGAAGGTTTGTGAAATTTAGTGATTTTACCATTTGAGATACTAATGTTTGCATGGTTATTCATTGTTATAACATTTTTTTGCAGGGAAGTCTGATTATTAGTGATTCATTGAACCACAACTCAATTGTTAATGGTGCACGAGGATCAGGAGCAACCATTCGTGTTTTTCAACACAACGGTGAGTACTGTACTCTGCTGTATACTAAAATAAGTTTTCAGTTAATCCTGGAGTCGCCAGCTTTTCAATTGCACATACTGTTACGAAAGGAAAGATCTATATTTTAATTTGTGTGTTGGGATTCATCCTAAATATGTATATGATAGTTAAATTTCAGTGACCTCATTTATGCTAACAGAATTGAACAGAACTGGCTTATGATTAGTTATATTGGTATGTAGTTTGACCACTTGGTTACCTGCTAATTTATTTTTTAAATTTCTCTCTATTTGTGTTAATATGATGTTGCTCGCTGAGATCACAGCATTATTTATTCACTCTGCCTATTTTTAACTACAGTGCCATCTCATCTAGAAGAAGTGTTAAGAGAACAAATTGCTGAGGGACAGCCAAGGACACATAGGCCTTGGAAGAAAATAATGGTTATTGTGGAGGGGATATACAGCATGGAAGGAGAGCTTTGCAAACTTCCAGAGATCATAGCTATATGTAAAAAATATAAGGTTGGCTATTATGGTAGCTCTAATATAATATACAAGTTGTACTTCTTTAATTTATACCTGTTTTCAATGTGCTTTTTTGATTTTCTATTTTATATGGGGCTGGTATTTAATCTTGAATTTAAGATCCGCTTTGCGGAAGTCTACACAGAGAAGGCTACTTGCATAATTTCTGAATGGAATATTCTAAATTATTTATTTCTAGAAACACTGTATTCCATTCACTTATTTGGTGAATTTAAAATTCATTGGAGTAAAATGAGTTTTTTGGATGAGAAAATTAAAAGGAAATTGAAATTTAGGAATTTTTAGAAGGTATTTCAAATAACTAAAACAATGTAATTTGAAATTCACTCAAAAAAGCAGGAAATTGAAATTCCACTACTAGTCACTTTCTCTTTATAAACACATATATATTGAAAATAATTAAACTGTTAAATATTATTTGAATATTTAAATTTGACTTATACTTTTTTGTAAAGTTTAATTTGAATTTTTTATTTTAAAATAAGTGTTTTTGAAATGGAATTTTATCTTAAAAGAGAAATTCCATTACTTTATCCAAACAAGAAAATTGAAATGGAAGATATTTTAATTACTCTGTCCAAACAAAATATTTAGAAAATGAAGAGAATTCAATTGCAAGCAATTCAAGTATCATGCATTTGAATTTCTTGGAATTGTTGAAATCCTTCATCCGAACACAATGTAAAAGTATAGTTCAGAGAAGGGAAGAAGAGGCCACAGCATTGTAGGTTATCCTTCGTTTAGCACTCTTTTTCTCTTAGCAGACATTTAGAGGGATTTTGCAAAAAACTTTCATTGGCGACCTTTTATTTTCCATTTTACTTTTGTTCATGTGTCTCTTCCTGCATTTTGCATTGCTTTATAGGCGTATACATATTTGGATGAAGCACACAGCATAGGAGCTGTGGGCAAGACAGGAAGAGGTGTTTGTGAGCTACTGGGTGTGGATACTGCTGATGTTGACATTATGATGGGAACATTCACCAAATCTTTCGGATCATGTGGAGGATATATTGCAGGATCTAAGGTACTTTCATTAAATATTAGACTCCAAATTTAGTGCTTTTTAATTGAGGCAGTAAGTTGATAAAATCAGACAGAGTAGGTGTTCATATTTTCTTTTTTATTAAACATTTAAAAACAACTATATTATATTATTCTATCTTGTTTATTAGGTTTGCTGAAATCTGGGTTTACACCACTCATACAGTGCTTTATTTTTAATTTAATCAATAATACTACAATCAAGGAAACAAATAATGGATGAAATCCCTAACTTCAGCTATGAAATATGATATTCCCCCATTTACAGATAGAATCAGATCTTTAATACTGACCTTCAAGCTGGAGCATAGATGTTGTATGAATCAAGCTTGTTACATAATTTGTGATATGAATTTGACTAACATCAAGTTGTCAGCATGAGAGCCTTAGGTTTTGTGATAGTCAATCTTTGAATTTCGTTTGCTTATGGAAGGTTGGATTTGATGCAATATGAGTTGCTTGATTGTCCATATCTACTATCTTGAGTGTCTCCAAATTTTGAGTTAAGTCGTGTAATCTCACATGCAACTATTGCCATAACAAGATATTGAACTTTGGCATTGGATATAGCAACCGTGTTCTACTTCTTACTGCTTGAGATTCCTCCAATTAGAGCATAATGCCTAGAAGTGGATTTCCTGTTTAATGGTGATGCCTATCAACATAGAAGATATTGTAATTTCCAACTTGGTGGGTATTAAAGGATGTGTATTATAGCATCCCAATGATCATGGGGGCATTCAAGAATTGATTCACCACACTAATTGCAAATGTGATTTTTTATCTTGTCACGGTTAGATGATTAAGTCTACAATGGTATCTTCCTAGGTCTTTCAATGGCTCTCCCCAACCTGATAGAAGCTTCACTTTGGGGTCCACATGGGGTATCACTAGGGCTACAATCAAGCGTAGTAAGCTTAATCAAATGTTTCTATAGGGAAATGGTAATGCTAGATGAGGATTAGGCAACTTCAATTCCCAAAAATTATCTGAGTGCACTTGGCTCTTATGTTGGACTGTGACTTTGGAGATGAGATTTTAATATGTGGATATTGTTAAAGTCATCTCCAGTAATGACAATGTCATCAACATAGATGGCTAGGTAAATGCATAGTCTAGTAGGAAGGATATCACTAAGCGATTAGCCTTGTGAGTCATGCTAGCCCAAGTAGAAATAAAACAACCAAACTAGGCACAAAGTGACTACATCAAACCATATAGATAACATGACAAATAAGATAAGGCAAGCTAACAATCACCTAAGTGAGTCATGCTAGCCCAAGTAGAAATAAAACAACCAAACTAGGCACGAAGTGACTACATCAAACCATATAGATAACATGACAAATAAGATTAGGCAAGGTAACAATCACCTGAAACTTTAAACCTAGGAGCCAATCCATATAAGCTTCTTCTAGCAAGCCACCATGCAAGAAGGAATGTTATCTCTCTTAGAATAAATAGTCTTAAATATAATTTATTGTAAAGATGTGTGCTTTGTGCTGGACCTAGTTCCTAGATATATCTTTTCATATTCTCTTTCCTCTCATATGTTGTATCTGATGCATCAAAAGTTATTTTAAACATGAGATTGTAAAAGAAGGAAATTCACTCTCTCAAATTCATATTCCTTTATATTTTTCTCAAGCCGGTATCAGGGAGGGTTGACCTTGCTTTACCTGTCTTTGTTTGGCAAATGAATTGTTATCTGGTCACTAGCCGTGTTGTTTGTTGTCGGTGTTTTGTCATTTGACACTTGGGTTTGGTGTGCCTCAAGAAGCACAACCTAACCTCGGTGGTTGCACATCCAAATTTTTGACTAAATCGCTGTCATGTAGTGTCATAGTGCCCTAGGCTCGTATGTCCCATTTGCCTTCCAATAGCCGAAATCATTTTTGGACCACTGCAATTTGGCCTGCTGAAGCACTTTGAGCCCATTTCCTCCTTCTGTTCTTCATTCCAAGACTATTTGGTGAGTCTTCTAGTACGATCATGATTTCTCTCACTTGAAGCCATAGGTTTCTCTTTGTTGAAACCCTAGGTTGCCATCTATTATTCCCTGTTGTATAACTGGACTTTGTTCTTGCCTCTACCTTTTTTAACATGTCTTCAGGGACTATCTCCTCTTTTTCCAGTATTCCTTCCATAACTTAATTAAATGAAAAAACCTATCTATCATGATCTGCCTCAGTTGAACGTTGGTTCCTTAGCCAAGGTTCCATGATCATTTAAAAGATGAGAGTTCAATACCACCAGATCAAATTCAATAGTGGAAGAAAATTGATTTCAGCTTTGTGCTATACTTTGGCAATTAGTAGAGCCCAATATTTTGAACACTCTTAGGTCATTCAAAACATGTAATTCCTTTTGGAAAAAGGCCCAAAATATTTTTGCAAATGATATCCAATGCTCCTATGATTTGGCTAATCCATTGGCTTCTCTCAAGTAGTTTGATAATGCCAATCTCAAGTAGTCTTTAATTGTTGAAGCACAATCAACAGTTGAGGAATTGAAAATGTTCTTGGAAGTTGACTCGTTAAATGAGATAAAAACGTAAGTGGATAAGTTTCATATGGTCATATGATCATCCGTGCAATGAATCTAGATTTTGATTGTGTTAGAGATCAAATTTTAACTATTCAAGAAGTTCCTTCTATGGAAAACTTGACAACATGACTCCTTTGTGTTCCAACTCTTCAGGGTAGAAATATTCAATATTCTATTTAGTCTTCTGTTATGATTTCTACTTGTGGGAAAGGAAGTCATGGTACTAGAGGAGGGTGTAGTGGTAGAGGATGTCCTCAATGCACATATTGTAATAGGATGGGCCACACCAAAGAGAGGTGTTACTATTTACATGGCTTTCTTGACAACACAATCAATATTTCCCTATTTGAATATTCTTAGCCAAAGTTTTCTAATGAAGAATATCAGGAATATTTGAGGTTGAAATTCAACAGCTTAGCCCAATCATCTACAACTCCCAGTTTATCAACAACTTCCATTTCACAATCTGTAGAGACTCAAAATCCATGGATAATTGACTCAGGTGCATTTGATCATATTTCTGACAATATCTCTTTGTTCTCTCCCCTTTCCTAAAATTCTTTATTTCATAATCCTAGCCAATGGATCTAGAGTAGCTTCCCAAAGGAATTGGTCAAGTTTCTCTCTCTCTCTTCTTTTTTAAACTTAAAATTTGTTCTTTTTGTTCTTGCTTGATTGTAGCCCCAGTGATTAACGTTGCCATCTAAGTCGATCTTCAGTGTATATACAGTGACAACTCATAGTGGTCTTGTAAAAAGGTAAAGGGACAAGTTTGCAAGTGTCTTTGGCATGTAGAGGAACCATTTTCTCAAACATTGCATGTTGCCAATTGGGATTAACTATGGCTTCACTTGTAGACATAGGATTAGACACCAAATCCAAAGAAGAGATGAAGGAGAAATAACAGGGAGATAATTGGTCATAATTAAGGGAAAGAAATATTGAGGGTTAGGTTGAGAGGGTCAAATACTCTTTTGAAGGGCAATTGGATTGTCATGTATAAGTGACATTGGCAAAGGGATAGTCAGAACAGGAGATGATGCTAGAAGACTAGTAAATGTGACTGGTGGTGCTTGTTTTGGATGAATATGTTAGCTGAGTAGTGCAAGTGGAGCAAAGGTAACTATTGGAGCTAAAACAACAAGAAAAGCAACAATGCAATATCGTGAGGACCATCTTCAACTGTAGAACAAGAGAAGAATGAAGATGTCTAAAAGATGGTAACATTAGCGAATACAATATACTATTTAATTTGAGTACAAAAGCAATGATAACCTTTCTAAAATGAGAGTAACCCAAATGGCACTGTTGATAGACTTGGTGGGAAGTATTTACTAAAGTGATATTATGGACAAAACATGTGCAACCTAAGACATATAGGGACAAAATAAGAGTGTGTTGAGGGTACAAGATGGACAACCAAAGGCATGTGGTTTATTAGATAACATGTTGCAAGAAATGGAAAGGAACTTTATACTTAAGGAGAGTATGAGTTGTTTCAACTGAGTGACAATTTTTCTGTTAAACAACACCACATCATTTTGTTATGGTGTGTGGGCGCATGTTTTTTCATAAAGAATTCCCTGCAAAATTAGAGTAGAAAAGACTTGAACTAGGAATACATGTATTTGTTGGAATTATGAGTGCAAAATTTTAATTGAAAGGCCAAACTGATTGTGCATTTCATTTGAGAAACTGTGGAAGATGAAGAAAACATACCCAAGTATATTGGGAAAAAACATTAATAAAAGTGACTAATAAAAATAACATGAAATTGAACATACTTGACTAGAACTTCTAATATTGAATGGTAAAAGAGAAAAAGCTGGTGCAACACATTTATTTACTGATGGATTGTAAGTATGATGAATATGTTTTCCTAATTCACAAGACTCGTGTTGAAAGGACTTAACTGTTGAGATACTAGGAACCAAAAGGCGTAAGTTATCTAGGTTAGAATAACTGAGGAATTGATGAGCAAGATATGCGGAGGCTTGGGTGATACATGCAATGGACAATCATAGTTGGTACAATCCTCCTAACTTGGGACATATGAGACAAAATTTAGGGAAAGGTTGAGAAGGAGATATATTTTTTTTAATGCCATGAATTGGGATTAGAGAACCAGGTCCTTGTACTCTCTCCTGGTTTGCATGATGTCCTGCTTGTTATACAAACCTTCCTCCTTACAAACTACTGACTCGTATTACTTTGGTGAAATTCGCCTTCTATGCTGTCTTTCTTAAATGTACAGAATGACTTTCCTTTACAACTGAGTTTATTTAATATTTCTGTACTCGTGTTTTTGGATTACTGATGGAATGTTTTTTCTTTACATGTGAAAATTGATCTTTTCTGATTTTGTATTTCATGTTGATCTCTGAAAGTTTGCATCATGGATATTCAGTATTTCATTATTAGGATGTTTCAAGCTCTTTCTCATGCTGAACTTCTGTATGTACTGTCAGGACCTTGTCCAATACTTGAAGCATGCTTGCCCTGCTCATCTTTATGCAACTTCAATTTCACCACCAGCCGCACAACAAATAATATCTTCCATTAGAGTTATTCTAGGAGAGGATGGTTCCAGTAGAGGTTATGGCTTTCACTTGTTCTGCTTTGTTTTGCATTTATATTGTTCAATGGTTTTTTTACGAGCATCAATCCAAATAATGTTCATCTGCTTGGCTTACCATGGATTGAAGTAAGCTGTTTCCATTCAGGTGCCCAGAAACTAGCACAAATTCGAGAGAATAGCAACTTTTTCAGGTCAGAACTGCAGAAGATGGGATTTGAGGTTCTTGGGGATAATGATTCTCCAGTAATGCCAATCATGCTTTACAACCCAGCAAAAATCCCCGCATTCTCAAGGGAGTGCCTCAAGCAGAATGTGAGAACATAAATATCCAACTATTTACGCAACTTGTTTTATATATCATGGATAAGAATGAATTTGGTAATTAATTTTGCAATTTTTGAATCCAGGTTGCTGTTGTGACAGTGGCATTTCCTGCAACCCCACTGCTACTGGCTAGAGCACGTATATGTATATCTGCTGCCCATTCAAAGGAAGACCTTATCAAAGCCTTGCAGGTGTGCATTTGGATTTTCATTCAATTCTTATCATTTTGAAAAATACACGAATGATTAGAATGAGACTTTTAATGCAACCGTGAGGTCGCTGCCTTGTGACCTGGAGGGTAAGGGTTTAATCCCTAAAATAGCCGCTGCTCTTGGGGAGCAAGACTGCATACGTCTATCATTCCTAAACCCCACAATGCACGAGGTCATCTTTTATATAACATTTCAATAGCTAATAAGGTTTTGTGCAACATTATTCTTTTCTATCATAAGAAAATGAATATTTTCTATTCTACCAGCAATTCAAAATAAATTCCCCTTTTCGTCTCCTCTGCTTGTGTCAGATGTCAAGGGTTAATATGCATGTATTGTTATTTTGTTTGTTTAGGTATGATTAGGATTTTGTTTAAAATTGCTACTTCCTTGATATGTTGCGTGGTAAATTGCTGTGATTGTTCTTTCATAGGTTATTAGCAGAGTGGGTGATCTAGTTGGCATAAAATACTTCCCAGCTGAACCAACAAAGCAACAAGATACAAGTAAAGCTGTGAAGTTTGATTGAGAGAGAACTTTCTAAAAGCAGGAAGGGGAACATAGACTACTGAAGATACAGCTGTAGTGATAAGAAGCTATTTTATTTAAACAAGGGATTGATTTCAATGCCCTGTATGAATTCGTTGCTTTTTGACATCGTCGATAGTGTGGACTTTGCGAGGAGGAGCGGGTTCATATAATTGTTCTCAGATTCAAGTGAACGGATCCTGAAGGGAAGTCTGTTCTTATTTTACCCACACATTAGATATTAATATGTATAGTTGCAGTTTGTTTATTCATTTGAAACTTATTTTTGATTGGAATTAATCAAGTAAATTTGAAGATGATCTGTCGAGTTGTAATTTTGAATGTGACCAGTCCTTGGAAATTGTAGGCGGGTTTAGAAATGTTTGACTTCTCAATCGCTACAAATATAAAGCTATTAACTCAAAATTCAGTTGTATGGTTTAATTTATTTCGTCTTCACTAGTCTCAAATTCGGGAGTTATTAACATGGAAACCGTTTCTTATATGGATTCCATAGGCTGTCCACGCTTCTATATTTTATTACTTATCTCCATTTCAATGTTATATTTCTTAATTTAAAAACAATAAATGAAGCCCAATATTTTAGTTAAGCCCATTATCGGTTAACTCTGACACATTCTATGTGATACTATTCCATATTCTAGAGATGTAATATATGGAAATATTGAATTTTACACAAAAATGACATTGTTTTGTATTTGTATTATTCTATCATAAAATCTAATTTTTTACAAATTCTTTTTATATGTTGTTTTGCTAAGAAAAATATCATGGATTGTTTACAAGATTTCTCAAATTTTAAATGATGTTGCAAAATGAATAAAGATGAAAGAATGGATAAATTGAATGTTGTATAATGATTCAATTGTTTATGAAATCATTGAATTTATTGATAAAATAATAATAAGGCAAACATGTTGTGATGTCTTAAAGCTTGGCATTCAAATAAGGAATTAAGTTGACTTTTTCGGATGCAACATTTTATATGCTTGTGGCTTGAGAAACCCTGTAGCCTTCCTTCATTCATTCCAAAATGAAAAGATTTATCTCAGTTGTTGTTAGTATCACATGAAAGAGCTGAATGAGAACTTCACATGGGCAAAAGCATCAGAGTGGTTAATTTCTTAATTTCCAATCTTTGTGTTCTCCAGGAGTATTAAAAAAATGCAAAAGAAAAATGTGAAAAAATATAAAAGTTTGTTAGATTGAAAACCCGCAAAGGATGATCTAAGCAAAAGAAGGATGAAAAAAGAAAAGAAAAAGACACATGTTGGAGGTCGTTGAGCTTTTTTGTAGGATTAATCTCTTTGAAAATTATGCAATCACAATTCAAAATGATATATGGTCATGTTTCTTTATCCCAAAATAAAAAAAATTACAAAATTCATTACACCCTTTTTGAGCCTAAAATAAAAATAAATAGTTTTTTTTCCTTTCCAAATACCCTGGACAAGGATCATCAGCATGCTGAAATTCAGTTTAGAGTACATATCAAAAGCTTCCTAATAAGAGATCCATCAAAGAAGGAGTGTATCAAAAGATCTCAACAATCAAAAGGAAGAAATTCAAAAGAAAAAGTGTCATCAATTCCAAAGGATGATGATGTGAATTCACAAACAAAGAATGTTCTCACAAAGTGATGAGAAAAGAAAAGAAAGAAGGAATGATGATGAGAAGTTTATAAAGCAAAACCTTGATTGTTTTTCATAACACTTGGTTGGCGATTCTTGTTTCAAAAAGATAAAAACCAACAAATACTTTTGATCCTTTATATCTTTTTTATTTCAAAACCCTGTAACCTCTGGGCATGTTAGAAGCCTAATAAAGTCTACATTGATTGAAGAATGATTGTAATGATTTTAACAAAAATTAACCCTGAAACAGAGGGACATGACTGACAATACGTGTCGATAGGAAAAAGGAAAAAGAAGAAAAAGAGAAAAGAAAAAAAATCAGAGTACCTCTGGTAGAAAGGAGTTACAAATCCGCAAGCCAACTGAGAGCAAAGAATAAAAGAAAAAGAAAACAACATTGGGGCAATCCTTTCCCATTCATATCTTACTTTCCATTTTCATTTTACCAAAAACAAGCCATTTTTATTCAAATCTCTGTCACCCCTAAATTTCAAAACTGGATAAATACAAATTTTCCCCTTTTAGGGTTGCAACTTTCTTTGTATATAATTGCATTATCCCAGTTTTCACCAAATTCATTTGTTCGTTCATCCTTGCAAATAAGTCATTCCATTTGCATATAGTCTTCCCAATACACTAAAACTGGAGCAACTTTGCTTGCATGTATATCATGTTAATATCCAATTCTTAAAAAATTGTGCAAGAAACAACAAAATAAAGTTGCATCCTTCTTTTTGCACCCATTATTCCTCTATACCTAAACAAGGGAACTTTTGTTTGCCTATCTAAAGTAATGCCATTTGGGTTTTCTTCAAAACTTTTCTCCCATATATTTTCACTCATATGCCAATTTGAGTAAACATTCATAAGCAAAATGTGGCGAAATATGAAGTCAATGATATTCATAATTTTAATTTCAGGTGTTCAGATTTGCCAATAATTTTCATTTTCATATACAAAATTAAAATTTCAATCTCAAAATGAATTCAATGATTGCATAAAGAGCATTTGATTCATAGTGTTGATGTCAAAAATGAAAAAAAGTGATGAATAAAGAAAAAAGAAGAAAATGGAAAAATAGAATTTGAAAGATTCATATATTCATCGTTATCTAGAAAATCATTTCATACAAGATTTCATTCAAAATTTCATATTCGTACAAAATCTCATACATTTATTCTTGTATAAAATCAATGTATTCTCAAAATTTCATATTCACTCAAAATTTCAAGCATCCATATATGTATTCTTCAAAATTTTATACATCTATACATGCATTCACAAAGTTTCATACATCTATATATGCATTTTCTCAAAGATTTCATGCATCCACATATGCATTTTCTCAAAGATTTCATGCATCCATATATGCATTTTCTCAAAGATTTCATGCATTCATATATATGCATTTTCAAAGATTTACGCATACATATATGCATTTTCAAAGTTTTATGCATTGGCATATCCATTATTAAGGTTTCATGCATTCATATATGTACTCCCAAAGTTTCATGCACTCATATTCATAATTTCTTGCATTATTATATGCATATTCATACTTTTATGCATTCATACATGCATTTTCTAAAGAATCAAATCAACCAACAGATAAACAGAAGAAGAGAAAGGTGAGTGCCACTGTCCGTGTCTTCGCTCATCCCTCCGCAGGTTAGAGATTCGATTTCAAGTGTGATATACGACCCCCTGGTCTCTGCAAAAGGTCAAGGTCTTGATCTCACAGTTTTAGGTGTGACCCTCTGATGCAAGGTCTTCTTGACCTTATGTTTTGAGAGATGATCCTCTCAATACAAGATCTCGATCTCAAGTGAAGATTTGTAACCCTCTCGATACAAGGTTCCAATCTCACATGTTTTACAAGACTCTCTCGATACAAGGTCTTGATTTCAAGTGAAGATACATGACCCTCTCGTCTCTACATAAGTTCAAGGTCTCGGTCTCACATTTCTTTTCGATAATAAATGGTAAGTGACTATCTATTCTTTGCATAAGGTTGAGGGTATGACTTTTTTTTTTTTTTTTTACTTTTGTTGGTTGTTTTGCTTTATATAAAGATAAAAATTCCGAACGAAATTACTTTTTTGTCTTTATTTACCTTTTACTCTGATAAGTCAAAAATTTTAATTTTCAAGTTATTTGATAAAATTTAAATAAAGAGAGGCAGTTGTCATTACCCAATTTTGTTTGGGAGGAAAAATTACTATATTTTCTTATGCATTGTTTTTTTTCTTTGCACATTATTTTTCACGTTTCATATTTCCCATATTTTATTGGGCTTTTGCCCAGATTTCTATTTTTTTGCACACCTCTATTTTGTTGATCTAGTTTTTTTCTTACTAATCATTCTTTTTACTTTGTTGGGCCAGACCCATTTTGTTTTTTGCAATTTTTGTTTGTTTATTATATTGGGTTTTCTTATAATTTTTTTTATTATTACAGAATACATTTTTTTTTCGTTTTGTTTAAAAAAAAGAGGAAAAGCAGAGTGTTAATTTTTTTAAATGTGTTTAAAGATAATAGATTTCAGTTGAATGTAAAAAAAACAATTTTTTGTTGAAACGTTTTTTAACTGCTCTAATAGAAGTATCAAAACTGAATAATTTCATTTGTTAGAAAGGGCTATCGTCAATTTTCAATCATATGAAAGAAGAATTTGAGGCAATTGGCAAGGTTACACACAAAGAGATACACAAGTTGGATAGTTTTACACATACATAGAGTAAGAACAAAAAATGGGTACATAAAGAAATTGCAGAAGATACGGAAGCAAGAAAGAAGAAAAGAAAAGTGGAGCAACTTTGACAAGAGTAAGAAAGCAGAATAAGGCGAAAGCAGAACAAAGCTTCAGGAAACTTAAACTTCAACGAGTATGTATGATTTTTTGCGTTTTCACGTGTATGTATGTGTCTTTGTAATTCGTTTTCTGCTTTGTGTTTATTTTGTTGTGCCAATGTCTATTTGTTTCTGCCTTTAATAAGAAGCATAAACATAAACATAAGGCAAAATTAGTCTTAGAAATCATTCGCAAGATGAGATTAATTATGTGATAGAGAGTTTAGAACTTGCCATGATTCAATGGAAGTAGTCGCTACCTTGGGCATGACATTGAACGTTTCTATTGTTTCCTTCCTCGCTTCAACAGAACTCAAAAACAATACCCAGTATTGCTGCCTTAGGCACGATGCTGATTCTTTTCCATTATAAGCCTCACATTATCTCTGCTAGCCACCACACCACCCTTGCAATAGAAAATTCAAACAGAGTGAAAACCGATAATTAGAGTTCAAGCAAAAAGGAATAAAGAAAAGAAGGAAATCAAGAAACCATTAAGAACCCAATTCAAGAAACCAATCCAGAATCCAATATGAGCTTTGCCGAGCATTTCCAGACTTGCTAAGTATCACCGAGCATCATCGAGCTTTGCTGATCATCGCCAAACTTCGTCGAGTATCACCGAGCTTTGATGAGTATTGCTGAGCTCTGTTTAGCATCGTCGAGCCTCACCGAGCATCATTAGCACCTCTTCGCCATCTTCATCAAACCACCATCCCAAGCACATCCTCGTTGCAGCTGAGCTCCTCTGTGTTACCACCTTCAATCAGCACCTCTTCGCCATCCTCATCAAACCATCATCCCAAGCACATCCTCGTCGCAGTCGAGCTCCACGACGTTACCACCTTCATTCAGCACCTCTTCGCCATCCTCATCAAACCACCATCCCGAGCACATCCTCATCGCAGCCGAGCTCCTCGGTATTACCACCTTCACTCACAACACCTCTTCGCCATCCTCATCAAACCACCATTCCGGGCACATCCTCGTCGTAACCGAGCTCCTCAATGTTACCACTTTCACTCAAAACACCTCTTTACCATCTCATCAAATTGCCATTCTCTTTACCATTGCATAGCAGAAAAGACTTCACCGCGCCTCATCTCCATCGCCACCAATAGTATCATCACCGCCATCATCCTCGTCGTGCATCCGCCATGTCCTACATCAGATCTCATTGTTGCGCCTTTGCCGTGTTATGAAGAACCTCCAACCACGGTTGGAAGTCATCGCTCCTTACCAAACGACACCACCCTCATTCCTCCTCCTGCCTCGTTGTCCCTACGCCAAACTTCACTTTTTCCAACCCTAGGACACATTGCGTTTTGAAGATTGAAAGGTTTTATGATAAGAAACAGAGAGAAAGGTGTGTGAAGTTGGGCCCTAGCCCAATACTTTTTGCACCTTTTATGTTTGTTCTTTTAACCTTTTTCAACAAGTGTACTGAGTCAAAAGTAATATACTATGTAAAATACGAGTATCAAACCCATAGAGAACAATGTAAGATTTCAGCTCCAACTAGCTTACTAGCTTAAGTGCAAACGTGAGAAATATTTGATTAAATAGAGAGCACACAATACTGTTGAAAGTTTTTAAGTAAACAAACACAAGAGGTTAAGTGTAAATAATGCAGTTAAAGGCCTTGGGATTGAACTTCATTTACCAAACTCATTATATTTTCCATTCACATGTTTAACAATACAAGTTATCATTTCCAATTTCTGCACAAATAAATGTCAACCAAGCTGATCCCTCACACATTGGAATTCTTAAGTTAATCTCACAAGGTACCAGTCCCCCAACTATCTTGATCATCAACCAACATTAAGAATGATTGTACCCAGTAGTTGCTGCAATAGGATCCATCCCTGATATCACATGACAACAACTATTTTCCCTTAGGTGTGGACCTTGGAACTACTTCCCAGTTAATACCCAAGGTCACGTTCAAGAAGTTATTACAGAAATAAGATCAGGCATTATGCACAAAGTGAAAATACAAACTGCAAATGAAATTGTATTATCAAACTGTAGAATGTCAAATATAACGAAAATGGCAAATTACATTCAATCCCAAGAGTAAAGAAATTAGCTACCCAATGTAGCCATGAATACACACAAAACGAGAAATAAATGACTCTGTCAAAATAATGTTGTTGCAGCCGCCCTCCCTTTTCGAGGAGGATTCTATCTTTTTATACCTCTGCCCAAAATTAGGTTATTGCATCAGCACTCTGTTAGTGAGTCCTAGCCTAAGCAGCAATTTGTGCTCAAACCTCTTCTCACTAATTGTCTTCCTCTCTCTGAGCCTTTGTTGCTTGAGCTTTCCCACACGATCGAGCGATTTGCATTTCAACTTCTGGTCCAAATTTTTATGCTTTCTGCTTCCAAAACCTAAATCTCCATTAAATCCTTGTGTTAGCACTACATTACGTCATTATCCAGAAATAGAGTTCAAAGACTGTCATAACTGCTCAATCTCATAGTTAAGATCACAATCCATCCAAAATAGATATCAGATTATACTAAAAGTTGGCACTTATCAATTCTCGTATGCCATATCACAAAACAAAAGAGGCTTGGGCAGATTTGCGGTGTTGGGCTTTTGGCCCAATAAATTGGTCTTTAAACTCCCAATATTACTATCACATCATTATGAGTTTTGGGCCTTTTAATCTGGGCTCACTTTTATATTTATTTTATTTTCCTATTAAATAAATAATTAAAAATTAGGTTTTATTTGAAATAAATTTTGATTAAATTTTCAAATGACTGTTCACGACAAGCGAAACTTAATTTGAAAAGTTTTTATATTTCGTTTAGATTATCAAAGGACCGTAAGTCTCAAGCGATATCTAAAACAAAATTTCATCTTCAAAAATAATAAAAAAATATAAAATTTCAAAAATATAAAAAATATCAAATTTCCCAAAACAATCAAACTTTCTTTTAGAACTACATCAATCCTTGTTAGGTCCTCTAATTTGAATTTTTTTTTGTTTTTACTTGAATTTTTTTATTTGTATCGTCGAAAAAATAAACATTTAATAAACCATTTAGTTTTACTCATTTGACTAAAGGTACTGTCTTAGGACAGACGTTGTGGCAATACCTTCCCCACACGTAATCGACTCTTGAGCCTATCTTTGTTTTGCAAACCATTCATTTCCTTTTCTTGGTTTTCTATAGTTTTCCTTAGTAAACTATGGTTTTGACTCCATCTCTTTCATTTCACCTTCATCTCATTGTTTCACCTTTCGGATTGTCGTTCGCTGTCATGATGTAGGTCGCGACAAGGAGTATGAGCTCTTTAGAATGTAACTGGTGAAATCATTGCAGATGTATAGAAAAGATTCACCCATATTGTCAACCACTTAATTGATCTTGGAAAAGTGTTTGACAAAGAAGATTTGAATGTCAAAATATTGAAATGTTTGGATAGGAGTTGGCAGTCCAAGGTCACATCAATTTCAAAAACCAAGAACTTGACAACATTGACTACTACAACACTCTTTGGAAAACCGGGGGAGATTGAACATATTAAAAGAGTAGGAAAATGGAGAAAGAAAGGGTAGAAACCTAGCACTCAAAACATCATGTCAAGAAAAGGATAACAATGAGGATTGTTCTAGTGAGTGCAATGACACAGAGACTCTTAATCTATTAACCAGGAGATTTTAGAAATTTCTAAAGAGCAAAGGAAAAGAGAAGAACTAAGTGAAAAGGTATAATAAAAAATTTGAATCTGTGAATCTGGTTCTACTAACTGTACCTGTTAGGATGTGGGAAGCATGGCCATATCACGAAGAGTGCCTAAATTAAGAGAAGAAAAGCAATAAAACTAGAAAGGATAAGAGAGCCTACATTGCTTGGGAAGATAATGATACATCTTCTAGCTGCTCTTCGAAAGAAGAAGAAGAAGCAAACTTGTGGTTAATGGCTGGTCAATAGTCACAGGCAAGCAATGTAAGTTCCAACATATGCATGAACCATGAAAATTATATTACACTTCTTTAAGCATTTAAAGAAACACATGAAGAAGCAAATATGATGGTCGTATCAAACAATTGGTTAAAAGAGTTGCTAACTATGAAAACTGATTTTAATGACTTGGAAATGATTTATAAGGCTACATCTTCCAGTGAGATTAAATCTTGCATGCCTATTAATTGTGAAAAATGTGTTGTGCTTCAAAACAAAGTTAAATATCTTTTGAAAATTGCTTTGAAACTTTCCCTGGGAACTGCAAATCTCAATGCCATTTTGGATTCTCGAAACTGTGATTTTAACAAGGTCGGCTTTGAATATCAAGGTGGTTTTCAAAGAAAGTAGAAGAAGTTTAACAACTTTTTTGAATAGAGTGAAAGGAAATATTCACCTTTTGTTACTTGCTTCTATTGTATGAATAAAGGCCACTATATTAAAAAATGTAAAGTGCCACTATATTAAAAAATGTAAAGTTAGAAAGATTGATATGTCAAAAGGCTTAGTTAGGTAGGTGCCTAAAGGTACTATTGTTAGTACCAAGGCTAAGCATGTGATTTGATGAAGTCAGTATTGTGAGCACCAAGGCTTAGCATGTGAAGCTGATGAAGACTGCCTCATGAAGAATCTGTTGGAACTAACCTGGACCAGAATTATTCAAGTGAAGACTTTGTGCCAACATGAAGATAGTTGGGTGTTTAGGTCTTGGTCCTTAGTTGG
>Ga0099824_1000478_pt1 | contig 47187 bp, 15 predicted proteins | sample SiratrowhiteBW_FD_76837 | JGI IMG/M metagenome (GOLD analysis project Ga0099824, IMG submission 76837) | Root nodule microbial communities of legume samples collected from California, USA - Siratro white BW | ecosystem: Host-associated > Plants > Roots > Nodule | place: USA: California... | reverse complement strand
GAATTTCCATATACCGATAACACATGTGGCCTCAATTTTTATTATTTCATTAGCATGCAAAATGTTTAATAATTATTTAAAAAATAATAAAAGTATAACTAATACTATTGTCTTAAAGTTTAACTTCAACAAATTGTTTGACAGAGAAACCTGTTCAACATTGAAATTTAGTTAATACTCCAAATTACAGTCTGAATTCCGAACTTGTCCACTAACATACTCAACTTCAACTTGGTCTTGGCCTCTTAATGAATTTCTTATAAGCATTGAACCTTTGCCTGGCCGTGCTTCTCTCACCAGAATCCTCTTCACTTCTATGGACCACATTTCTTGTAGTGTCACTTTCTCTTTGTAAGGGCACATTATTTCCTTGTAATGAGGCCAATGTCACAGAATTTGCCTGATCTTCTGCGTTTCCTGACATTAATGGCACCTGAACTTCTTGCACCCCCACCCTGTTCACATTGCCTGCACTACCATATAACATTCTTGAGGAGGAGCCTTGGCCAGTAATGTTCTGAAATACTTCAAAATGCTGCATTGCTTCCACAGGGACAGTGACTTTTGACTGTTTTATCACTTTTTCATGATCAGTTTCTCCAAGCAAAATGGCACCAACATTATAAGACCCGATACTGAAATTAGTAATGGCGTTCAGCCCTTTCAACCTTATGCTCTCAACATCATAAGCCCTAGCTGCTTCCTTTTCTGTGTCTGTTTATATAATTAAAAACTCAGAAACTGATCAATGCTTTAAACAGCTTGAATAATACTTTAAAAAAATACTATATAGAATACGCCTATGAAACACATAAAAGACTTTACCAAATAATCCAAGGAAGATGTGGTTCTCTTTGCCTTTGTCAAAATCTGCTTGCCATTTCCCAGTAGAGAAATCTCTGATTAAAAATAAGTACAAGTGAGTGAAAGAGATGGATATATAGCTAGAAATGAAGACAACTAGCTATATTTTTGTGTATACCTGGAGACTCCACGATACACGGAAATGGACTTCGTAAAACTGAAACTTAACCTATATACAGGGATACAAAATAATTTGCACTGATCAATATACGTTATTTAGTAGGGAAAATGAAAATGATTGAATTGAGAACCAAGGAAACTAGGAGTTTAAGTGGTTCACTGAGGAGTTCTTTCTGATATTACATTCTGACAGAATCCACAACTTCCGTTTTTGACATATCAGTTATAGCCTCCAGTACTGTCTTGTATTGACTTTCCTGGAACAACAAAAGATAATGTTGGACAATATATGATGCATAAAAAACAAGTTTAGTCTAAAATGAAATAGCTATGTGCATGGATTCATCTCTCACATTGCATGGTTCATTCAAAGTTAACAGAATTATCAACTAATAGAAACGTAGCTTACTGGAAAGTTTGTTTTAACACCGGATCCTCCAAGTTTCAGAGCCACCAAGTCATGAGCTCTGGCTGCATTTACCTCATTGTCAAATTGACCTGCTCAAATTATTTATTAGTCGAAACACCCACATGCACGTACAAATAATATATATATATTTTCATAATGTACCACATTTAGAAAGGAAAAGTATTTTCATGACCAGCTATTAAGTCATATAGCAATAATATTGCAATAGGAGAAAATAATAAAGTTACTTTTTTTTCCCATAAAAAAATGTTTGTTAAGATTAGTGCAAATATAAAAACACATTTTCATCAACTTGCAATTTATTGAAATGTTCCCATTCATAAACCGTAGTTCAAGTTATAACAGTTGCATTAATCATTGTACTTCCCCTTTTGAAGTCATAAAACTTGAACATGTTGCTTCACTCACCAAGATATACTGCAAGATACAGGTAAAATAACATTAGAATTTTTAACTTATCAGATTTCCCCAATCAACTTATGTGTAGAATATATAAGGAAATGGAAATTCTGAATTAATGTACATAAAAAATTACTTATTTGGTCGCTCTTGGTTTCATCATTCTCACGTACTTCAGCTATAAAAAATGATGTATCCGTGAGTCTGAGTTCACATAAAACCCATATTAGCCAGTTTCATAGTCAAATTCATTAAGAATATAGTTAATGCAGACTATAAACGGAGTACTGTATATGTACTTTCGAACTCCCTCATAGGTATGAGACTCTTTGTTCCTCTCATCCATCTGATGACGCAAATCTGAGGATCCTTCAGCAGTAGCAACAGTAGGCTGAAGAAATGGAAACATCTTTTTCTCGCTTTCTTGTTTATAATAACAACGAGAAATCCTAAAGAGAACAAAATGAAAATTGCTCTCAGTAAAGTAACAGTGAATTTGAATAAACACCAACCTGCCAAAACAAAATTGATCTGTTTCTTTAGAAAATAAAGATGAAGCAAAGAATTGTAAAAGTTAGGGATTGAAAGAAAAGCAGCAAATGAACACTGGAAAATTTGCCATGTGGTTAGGGCATGGATAGTTTTAATATGGTTAAGATTACTATTATTTTTCTTCCTTCCTTCCTTTCATTTTTTTTTTCCTTCATTAAAATCCCTGTCCTTTTATCCTCTCCTTTTAAATATAACACGGGATGTTTTTCCTATAGCCCTAGATAAATGTGATCTCATAGCCAACGAGCTTAAATCCAAAAAATATTCAGCTGCACAACCAACATATTCTCCTTAAGATATTAAAGCAGAATTAAATATATTGAAATCCCTTAAATTCTGTTTTAATAGGTATTATCTTTTACAAGGATTTAAACTATCATCTATGTGTACATGTAAAACCCTCAGGTACTTACGAATTGAACTTTCTAATTTCAGTGTGTCCCCTGAACTGGAAGTAAAGCATGACCTCTATAAGTTTGTGGAAAAAATAAAACTTAGTAACTATAATTATAGTCACACTAAAGGAGAAAAATAATTTAAAATCAACAGTTTAATGCGGTTACCTTAAGTAATAATAGGACATTTTCCCTAGATTTATTTAGAAGTATTAGACTAGTTCTCTAAACTCTTTTATTATTTATCTATTTTGTTAATTTTTTTTGTATAAATTATTGTTGTTAATCGTGCTGTGGAGATGTAACTAATAGTACTCTCAATTTATTAAAATATATTTTGAACAACTTGTGTACTAATACACAATTGCATATATCTACACCTTATTGAATTAGGGGAAACAGAAAGCTCACATTTCTAGTGGAGGTGGCAGGTTTACTGGGACGTTGAAGAATTGATGTGGGGAAGCCCATTTTAAAACTCTTACATTTACCTCTTCATATGAGGGACACAAACCAGTAACAATTTTGGGGCATTGATAATGTGCACCTTGGCTTGGAGAATGTAAAGTTTTTGAAACTGTATTATATAGTCAAGGGTGGGGCTGGAAAATGCAGGGTTAAGAACTGGAGATTGTGTTCAATAGGTCCGAATTAATCCTCCCTTTTGCTTTCATTTTCTACTATATATGAGTTGAAAGACTCCAAATACTTCTCATTTATATTTATTCTATTTATATTAGTCTTTTGCTGAAACAAATTTTATGTTTCATTAGTATTCAAGTTTTGGGTTGATGAAAATTAATCAAATATATTCAACCAAATGAATCAATATATATATATATATATATATATAATCTCTATGTATGGTATCGGTAGCTTGCATTCCTCTTCTGAAATCTATAAGTAGCTATGTTTTTTGAGCTCTTGTTAATCTCTTTATCTAAAACAAATTAACAATATTTAAATTTTAATAATTAGTCACTAAAGTAAATAAAGACTAAAACTAGAATTTAAATTTAAAATAGTTAAAACTTTGCTGCTATTTTTAGAGACTTTAATTACCAGTTAAAGAAATTATTTAATGATACTATTACATAATTTAAATAATAATAATAATAACAATAATAATAATCCTTAATGTTTGAACTAGTTTATAAATCAGTCTATACAATGATTGATTTTTTTTTTCTATAAATAAGTTTTTTATTTAATAAATTTCTTAGTAATTGTAGGTTTTAGATTAAAAATTGGGTTTTGAAAGGTTGCATCTTATCATTTACTATTTTATTTTGTAAATATTATTAATTTTGTTCAGTTATTATAAATTATGTTTAACAACTTTGGTCTAAAATTTTGGCACTAAATAACATTTCGAGTTATAGTTTGTATTAATTCATTACACACTAAACTTATAATATTATCATTCTAATCCTTTATTTAATTTGTTATAATGCTTAAGGAAAAACCCAAATAATTAATAAAATTGAAACACCTCAAACTAATATATTCGTGGTTTGAATTTGTTGAAAAAACAATGAGATTTTCAAAAAATTTAAAATAACTGAAAAGTCAAAATGAGTATGTTTCTTAACTTGTGGAGAATTTACTAACATAATGAAGATTAGTAAAGGCGAGTCTCATTCATAATGAAGTAAATTTATTCCAATATATAAAGGGATCATCGAAGGAGAAGAATTTTTCTATAAAAAAACAAGTGAAAAGAGTAAGTATGAGTGAGTCTGAGTACTTCTGAAATACTTTTGAGATGGTCTTAGTTAATGTTTGTGGTGTCAAACTAAGATTTTTGGCCTGTGTGGGTGATTTCGTTTTTTTTTTTTGGGGTTTTTCTTTTCCAACAATGTGAGGAGTGACAAAAGTTTAATGGAGAAATAAATTTTATGATTTTGTAGGGCTTTGGAAGATGAAAAGTCAACTTGAGAATTGTGAGTACAATTTGATTAGCTCTTGCTCCCAAAATCAGCTTATGCAATTGTTGATTGCAAATCTGTGATGAGGAGTATATGTTGGCCTCCTTTACCAGGTTCCTGTGGTTCAAGTTGCTTATAGGAAGGACAACATTGAGGTTGGACTAGGTGACTGTTGTTCTAAAGAAAAAATAAGAGAACGAGGGTATTCATATGAAGATAATATTCTGGTGGCTAAAGGTGAACTGAGGTTACTTTTGGTTTTATTAAGCATATAAGGATTGGTGCATTCCTAAAATGTGCTTCTTAATTTTATTTATTTTTGATAGTTAAAAAAAATATAAAAGTTATGCACTAGTTTTTCTAAGAAAAAGTTTCAAAATTAGTGGTGCAGAAAAAGATTCAAATCAATCATGTGATCAATAAAATGTGAATAAGATGTCATTGACACTATTCTAAAAAGAAAATTTATATGCAAGCAAGATACACACAAATGAGAGGACTTTAAAAGAATAATAATTATCAACGAAGATGATGAAGCCTTTTGGGTTAACATGCTCAAAAGCATTAAACATGATGAAATTTGCATTTGACAACAACTAAGAAGGTTGCTAAATCAAAATGAGTAGAGAATTTTGCAGCTTCTAAGCGCATTCGTTAGAGATGGAACGATGTTTGGCACTTTCAAGACTAAAATTGAGTTTTACCATTTCTTGTAGGTTGAAGATTGAAGGAACAGGGAATGTGAGAAGAAAAGATGGAGTCATCATGCTTTTCAAATGTGAGGTTTGAATTTAACAATGAGAGTTAATTTGAGAAGAAGATATTTTTTTATGAAGTGTTTATTAAAAATTTTAATCGAGGGAAAAATGTTGAAAAAAAAAATTAAATATTCAAATGAATAAAAGTAAATGGAAAGTCAAAGAAGTTTGTATTTCTTCACTCTTGGGAAAACAAAAATCTTAACAAAAGTTAGTAGAAAGATGGAACAGTCAATGTAGAGTTGTTCTCATTTAAGATGGAGCCATGAATCTAGTTTTGTATAAAGGAAGGATCAGTTAAATCAAAAGCAAGATAAGAGAGCAACTGAGTACACATTGTGAACATGTGTCAAGGTCGAGATTGAATTACAAATCTTTTAATCAGTTTTAAGATTATGATGGGACAAGCATTATATGAAAAGTAAGAGTCAAATCAAGTATATTCCATCTAGGATCTCTTGGGTGTGTGAATGATTATGTTTTTGTGAGTTTTATCCCAACAGAATAATTGAGTTCCTTAGATATAACATCAAATATTTAACAGCCTTAGCTAGCTAGGTGCTAACTCTGGACTATAATTAAACCTGTGCTCAAGATCGTGCTTAAAGAAAAATCAAGATTTTAGCATCTTAGTTTGATCTATGTGTAAACGATTTGAACTCTTATCATAACAGGGGTAAAATAACTACATGCATTGAAAATTTTCAAAATGAGTTTGCGCCTACTTAACTGTTCTTACTAATGCATGTAAGAGTCTCAGCAGCTCTAAGAAGAATTTTCGTCCAGGATCTAAATCGGTTGATGTACAACAGTGCTTGTTTTCGAAGATCGGAAAAGCTGCACAAAAAAAATATTAATAATTATTTTTTTTATCAGCAAAATATAATTAAATAAATAGAAAGCACAAATTGCTGTTCTTATTTTGTAAAACGTAGGAAGTTAGGGATTGAGATCTACGTATAGAACAGAAACCAAAGCAGTATTTTACCTCTGAAGAGAAAAGAAGAGTACGATTCTATTTCGCTTTGCCACCCTTGATTAGAAAAGTACAATGTTCCGACAGATTACAATGATCAGTGTCTGTTTGGTATCCTTTCTAAACCTTCATTCTCACTTTCCAAAGCATTTGCAACGTGTATGTATGACTCTAGAATCATTAAGATAAGTGAACGCTCACTCTAACGTAGCCAGAGCAGTTTCCTTTTTCCTTTTGTTGTTTTCTGCTTTTGAAACATGCACCAATACCATTCTTATCCACGACATTTGTCACCCAAATGCTACATACTGTAAAAAATATTGTGTAAGTTAATATAATGATTATTTTTAAGAATCTATAATACATTTTTAGCCATATTTAGTGTTATTTTTTGTTTGATAATTTTATCTTTTTTATAAAAAGTTGTTTTTTAAACCATCTTTATAACACACATATATATAATTTTAAACCATTCTTTAAAATTATATTTTCTTAAAACTGGATTATTTATATTAAAAAACAGATACATTGGTACAAGCACACATGTTTTTTAATTTTAGAATTATAAAAATATTTTACAAATTAAAATTGCCAAATCACACTACTAGGTAGGTCCACTAATAGAAGGTCCACCTGGTGGACCAACTCATTCATTAGTGATCTATATTTGATGTAAGTCTTACCCGATCGATCCAGATTCACTTAATTTTCAAAAATTTACAGCTTCTTAGTTTTTCTCAATGTACTATTTTATAATATAAAAACTAAAAGTAAATTCTAATTTATTATAATAATTATGACACAAAAAGATTATATTAATATATACACATAGTCACTCTAACATATATTAATACATATAATAGGGATAAATGATAACTATAAATATTATCTTAGGATATGCATACCAAACACAGATATTAAATAATAATTTTAAAATAATATCTAAATAAAATCTAAATAATTTCAAAATTCAATCCATTATATTCTTCTTATAATTTAAATTTCAAATAAACAAATACAACTCAAAATTATCTTAAATTAAAAATACAATTCAACTAAAAAAAATATAAAGTATTATCTAATAGCAACTCATTGATGTTTCTTGTGCTTCTGTATTAGTTAAAGTCTCAGAATAGAAAACTCCAAAACATATTCATCTCGTAAAATATCTTCTTTATCATTTACAATAAAAAGATTTAACTAATAACAATGAAAGATTAAGTAATAAAAAATTAAAATTAATATTATATAGTAATAATATTTTTGATAAAAGAACTCCAAAATTAATAGATTTTGATTTTGATTTTAAGGGTAAATAAATGAGAAAAAAAAAAAAAGAGTTAGAAAGGAGACTGGACTGTATATATTTTTTCTCACCCGATTCTTTTAATTATGTTAGAATATTTTATTTTTTAATTTTTTATCATGGTGAGCCAACTCTGATTACCATGAGTCTTATTCGAGTGAAGTGAATTTTCAATGAATCAGATTTAATTTTAACTTATACTGGTATTCATGATTTTTTAGTCCCACTTAACTCAAACAATATTAGCTGGAAAAGTGTAGCCCGCGTTGACATACTCACAAACCATATTAATTACCATATATATCCTTATTACTTTTATTGGTCTTTACTACATTTTAGATTTATAATAAATAATTATATTATTATATATTTATAATTTTAATTATTAACTGTCTTAAAATATATTCTAATTTGCGTTTAAAAATTTAAAAACTGAAAACAATAAATTATATGTGACAAAGAATTAAGTTAAACCGTTGAAATAATATTAAAATCATAAGAAAAATATTAAAACAACGGTTTTTTTTTTTTTTAAATCTTCCTCTGTAATTAAGTTTTTCTCAAGGAAAATATTAACTACTTATATATTCAATTAAATACATATAGAAGTTTTTTTTTAAGGTACGATGTTCAATGTGGATATGAGAAATGTAGATTTACGTTGAACATAATATTCAAAGTAAAAATATTGCTTATTTCTGGTGGACCATAAACTTGTTGACATGAATAGATATTTGAAAAGGAAAAAAAAATATCTAAAATTTATGTTAGATAATGTACATTTCACTAGAAAGTTCATAAAAAATATATAATTTAAATTAAAAATTAGTTAATCAAGAAAATAAGATTAACTACACTATCTGTGTCAAAGAAAAGAGATTATCAATTGTTGTACTATTTGTTGGATATCATAATGAAACAAGGGAATTGATCATTAAAGACCTCAACATTTGAGTCATACGTAGTCATAAATAATAGTATAATACACTATAGCAAATGTTGAAATGTGTTATCTCTGTTTAGGAGTCTGTAATACTCACCTAAATAATGTTTGTCATCTATTACATGATATAGTAGTCATATTCACTGAAATAGCTTTCCTATTATACTAAAATGAGAAACAAGTTTTATTTTGACCTAAGTTATTTCCATGCAACATTTTCTTCACCAAGATCGCGTACCATGTCTTTTAAATGATTGTCCATCCCTTCTTCAAAATTTATTGTTGTTTTTGACATAGTATGAATGTTTAATATTTCTTCGTGTCAAGTTCTTATATTGTATAACTCTTCATTATATCAAAGATAAATAAGTGATCACATATCTTTCCAAAATCTTAATGTATCTTATTCAGGTAATGACATATAGTCATCCAACTTTAGTCTATAACTACATAAGGTTACAAACTCCATCATAATCAATCATGCAATATGTGATTTTCACTTTTGTGATTGAAGTGAAACCCCATTTATCCAGGAAGATAAATTTCCATAATTCATGAGCAATTCAAGATTTAATGTTTAACCATCTGCATTAAATATCAAACAAACAAACAAGTTGAGGAAACTTGTTAATAAGACTCACTCAATATGTGCATAAATACAATACTTAATTTAGTATAACAAAAAAAAAAAAATAGAGGTCAATCTAAACTACATTTTCCCTTTAATTTTTATTATAGTAATTAATATAATGACATAACATGAGTTCTCAACCTTTCATTTGTTTGACATACAGTTGAGGTTAATCTATCACAAAATAAATAATCTATAAGGAGGAACACTTGCCCCAAATAATAGTGTTGTTGGGATTATTAACAAAATAACAAGCAATATTATATATAAGTGGGATGACAAATATTATAGTTCTATCAAATATTATTACAAGTATCTTATGTGATATAACCATCTTAATAATATTTGGATATCCTAGGTCAAGTAGAAGATGAAATAGTTTATACATATCCCTTTTTTCTTTGTCAAAAAACCTAGATCTCATCAACATTTCCCAACTAGTGTTATAGCAAATTGGTAATAAAAGTCTTTAGCCAACTTCAGAGATATGGTTTGATTGATGTTAACTAGGTCCAAACTATTATTGTATGGATTGAGAAGGAATTATCGACACGTTGACTTTTGACGTGTTAGTCTACGGTCTTTGGTTATGAGGTACTTGTAAAAGATTTCCTGATGCTTAAGTTAATCTACAACATTAAAACTTGAAGAGTTGATTTAAAAACATAACTTTTATTTGGTGTGTCCAAAGTATTGTTCATGTGGGTCCAATCTGTCACCTTTTCTTGTCTTAGATTTAGATAATATAGATGAGTTTATGATGCTGAATAGTGCTAATGATGTTTAAAGTTTAATTATTATTTTAAATATTTAGATATGTATTTAACTAAATATCTTAATTAATACATGTGAGCTTGTATATCAAATCGGTCAAATACATGTAGGCCATATTCAACACACAACCTCTTTTATGAATAAAAAAATACATAGTTAACAGTCATGATGTTTCTAATATATGTCTCGAGAACAAATATAGTTCTTGATCAAAGATTCAACGAGCCCATTCATAAATGTGAAAAACATACATCAAATGATGATATAACCGAATTCACCAATTGAACTCATCAGCAAAACCGTGTTACCTTTCCAACCTATAAACTTTAATTTCATAAATCAATAATGGCTAGATGTGTGGCCGGAGAAGCGCCTATGAAAATTGTAGATAAATCGAAGGAATAAAGCCATTTCTTACCCAATAATTCTTTATATCGTGTTAATAATTCTTCTGTTATTACATTTCAAGAAAAGTCTACTTTTATCTCTCCTAACAAATTTCAAGAAAAGCCTACTTTTATCTCTCCTAACAAATTGCTATTAGACTTTACTACAGAGGTCCAATAACTTAATTAGGTTTGTTAGTCTTTTTATTTTATCTGTTGTGAAAAAAAATTAAAGCATATGTAGATTGTAGAACATATTCTTGGACCTTCCAAGATTGTAGAACCTGATTTTTCAGCCATGTAACATATTAAGCACATCTTCAGTAAGAAAAAAAGAAAAATGGTAAAAGAGGGTCCCTTGGTGGATACCGCGGTTGCATTCAAAGTACTCCCAAAACTTTCGTTAACACGAATAAAAAGCTTTACCGATTTGAAATGGATATGGATCGAGGTGCATAATTTTTCATTAAAACTAAAAGCACTAAAAACATCAAGTAGGACCTGCCAATCTGAGGTGTAGAACGTTTTCATAATATATACTTTTACAACAAATAAGAAATATATAACAAATAGGAATAAGAAATGATATTGAAATGAAATTATAAAATTATAAAATGTGTGTGTGTGTGTGATTTATAGGCAGCATCAACATAATAAAAATTCATGAATCTGGGCAATTTATTTTCTCACATAATAAATTATATTTGAAATTTAGTTATTTAATATTAACGGTTACATATGCAAATACAGCGGATCCAATGTAGAAGTTAGCACGTCAATGATTATAGTTCAAAGTTTTAACTTGTGAGAAAAGAGTAATACTATCTCCTCTCATGATAATAACAGCATTTTTTTAAGATTTTTCTATATTGATAAAGAACAATAAAATACATCTCATCACACGAAGAAATTTAATTACAGTAATTTATTTTTAAAATTAATTCGATATAGAAAATAACATAAAAGTATTTTTTATAAAAATAAATAAAGTTAAGGTTTTAAAGAGGGGGAAAATGCTGGGATATAGTTGCATTTAACTTTCAAAAGTCCAACCCTTAGAGTACTTGTTCTTTTTTATGAGCTTTATACCTTGAAACATTATGTAAGCAAGGGATTGGATATAAAGAGCACTCAAAGTAAGAGAATTTAACCTATTGCATTCTTTTTCAATAAAGGCCATACTATTAGTTGTGTCATGTCAAATCTTTTTTTCCCATCAATCCTTACAGTCCTAAAAATAACTCCATTTCATTGGATTCATTTGTTCCCACATGTATTTTGAGGGTATGTTTCCTCCTTTCTAAAGTTGGCACAATGATGGCTGCATAATGTTGCTTAGCATTGTTAGGGAATACTGCATTTATTCCCACTTACTTCTATCATAGCTTCCATACATTCACCACAACTTCTCTACTAAAAGAATAAATGACTACTTGTCGACCCACAGATTAAACATAGAGGGTTTCCCATGTTGACCTAACTTTTAATAAACTTATCCTTGGTTTCAACTCTGCCTAAAGCTACCCTCCGTATAAAATTGACACAATACTTTGCTTGGAGAGTGCTCTTAGACGGAGTAGCAACTAGACAAAATATAAGCTGGAGAGGAGTGGTTTTGGATGAAGATAATTGTCTCATGTGGTCACTTATTTTTTTTTACATGTAAAGTTGCAACTGGTGTAAAATATGTGCAATAGGTGGATCGGAGTATGGTTTAACTATGCACCATTTTCAACAATTCAGAACCATGGAACTCAATAGTAATGAAACCCTATCTGGAAGTGTATGTGAATCACAATTATAAGGGACATTTGGAATAAGAGAAATAACATTTTATTTAAGACTATTAGACTGGATATGCGGAAGAAATATTCTGCATGGCACAATTTAAAGTTCGGCCTGATTGAGATATAAGTTCAACAAGGCTATTTATTCGTATCCATAGTTTAGTTAACTGTTTAAGTGAGGATGAATATTGGTGTAGGGTAATTAGACTGGGGTGGTTTAGAGGTACAGAGAGTACAACTGCTGCAATAATCAAGGGTAAATAACTGTAACTTTATGGAAAGACAGTGAGCCAAGAGATAGTACTAAAATTGGGTGGAGGGATGTTTATGTAAATGAACCAATTGTTTGGAGCTATATATGTTATGTGTTGGAACGAGGATACTGCTGTCACTGGGTTTCTGTTGCAGGTCATAAACATTGTTGTCCACGATGACTGATGGTACAACACCATAAGGACTCCCAGCAGTGAAGACAAGAGGGTCTAGGAGTGTCAGGCCAAGGATGCTATTCTATGAAGTTTCCACTGAAATTGGACAGCAGCTTCGAAGACGATAAAAGGGTTGATTAGAAGAAGCTTGGTGGCCCAACTTGGAAGAACATATTCCAGGACACCAAACCAACCTGCTGCCAACAATGATGTTTCAGAACTGAGCTAAAATTTTACACTGCTATCTATACACAGCAACAAAAACATAACATAGAGCTGGCAGGAATGAATATCAAAATGCTGGGAACAACATAGAAGGAGAATGGTAGGAAATCGCATAGATGGCCTATTACTGAAATGCTACAGAATACATAAAGAACAAGCCTGGAAGATTTCTGATGTTCTGGTTTTCAGTGTATTTTAGAGTATGGGTATTGGTCTGTTTTGGTTACATGGCCATGTACTGCAGGTTTGAAATATACTGCTATGGGGTGATAATAGGAACATGGTGGAAACTATATTTGTAATGTTTTGGGTGGAAACATAGAGTTCTTTTATAAGAGCTGAAGCTATTTATTAATTCATTTTTGCTGACAAAGAAAAATACACTATTATATGCATTCCATAATCCAAGATCTATTCTTGATAAAACCCTATTCTTTACATCATGTAATAAAGAAAACTCCAGCTAATAACACTATCATTTTATATGTGTGATATATGTAGTTTTAATTATAACTTCACTTCAATACGTACGAATCCATTGGTAGATATACCGAAATTTAGTAGTCAATGTCTAAATGAAGAAGAAGCAGCATTCCTAATTAGGTGAAACTTTTTAACCAATAGAGAAACCAAAAGCGTTAGCACCAGCCGTTGGTTTGCAAAAAGAAATAATTAATGAATTCAGAATTTCTCTAATTCCTTACTCCATTTCACATTCCAAATTATGAAGGTAAAAACACTATATAATCATCTGGATTCAATCATAGGTAACAGAAATCGGAGTCTGAGAAACTTGACTCAAGACTGATTAATGTTCATTTATTCAAAACACACATGAGCCAAAGTTTGAATCCGCTTTGAATGACAAATAACAAATTATGTAAAGCTACTAGCATTGGCTGCACTGGAGGCCTTATCTACCCCCATTCATTGCTGAAAACATGTCAAAATCACATGTGAAATCAGTGTCTTCTATATAAGATCTGTTGAGATATTCTCTAATGTCCAAATCAACTTGACTTTGGAAGCCGTTGTTGTTTGGTTCAGAAATAGGATTCTGAAAGCTATCAGAGGAGAAGGAGTTCAAGTTTTGATGCTCATAACTTTGGTGCAATGGAGGTGAGTGTAGCTGTGTTGCTCCTGTACTTCCATTCAGAGTGACTTGTGGTAGAGGTTGCACACTGAGGGCAGAAATATTGCTTAAAGGTTCCAAATCCATGTTCCCCCCTAGTAACTTCTTTCCGAAACCTGATCGCCAATCAGGGAAACGGAGACACTTTTCTAACTCTAGATTTCGGATGCCAGAAGCAGGCAAAGCAAGGCTAGAACTCTGAGGCACAAGTTGGTTATTGTTGTTGCTGTAGTTGTTGTTCACAAGGTTCTGATTAAAGCCATTGTTAAAACTCACTTGCCTTGGAGTCTGAAGTGATTGTTGCTGCGTTGCATTATGATTTGGAACCTGATTGTTGTTGTTGTTGTTGACAAGGTTCTGATTAAAGCCCTCGTTAAAACTCACTTGCCTCTGAGTCTGAAGTGGCTGTTGCTGTGTTGCATTCTCGTTTCGAAACTGTACAGCATCGTTACAAATTGAATTGTCACTTCCACTATTTCCAACAGTATCAGCAAAGCCACCAAGGGCAAGAGCGTTGCATGGTGTGTGAACTTTGTTGCAGCAACGACAAAAGGGTGGAATGCTCGGTGGATGAGGATGGCATTGGACTATGGAGCTGTTTTGAGGAGATGCTCCGCTTTCTTTATTCTTTTCTTTCTGCAGAATAATCGATCCATCCGTTGCTTGAGCAATCACACTCTCCATTATGCCCTCAGTTTCATAGGAATTCCAGTCAAAGTTGGTTATTGCTTCCCCTCCCTTCAGTTTTATTGATATAATGTCATAAGCTCTCGCTGCATCCTCAGCAGTGTCTGAAGTACACAATCATATGTCTTACGTTAAACTTCGACAATGATATATCTAGAGAGTGTAACAAAAATATTCTATTGATTATATATGTTCACATAAACACATGCATGATGATGCTTATCCATTCACTGTGCCATAAATTACAACATGAATTTGAAGAGTTGGAATATGTGCTCACAGTAAGTTCCCAAGTGTATGGTTGGTGACCCCTCACGACCGAGCCTTGCTTCCCATTTCCTGCTTGTCGGAACCCTGTTTATGGTAGGAATTAGAGAGAGAGAGTAAAGAAATGAAAGAGAGAAAGAAGGAATGCAAACCTGTAGACGCCACGGAAAGGGGAATCAGCGTCTGTGTAGCCCTTGCCCAACCTGATATTTTTTCAAGTTTCCATGGAATAATGAATTTCTTTATCTTAATTATGAACTCAAACTAATGGTTGAGATTTTTAAAGAATCATTTGGCTTTTGCCATGCTAAGCAAATAGATACAAAGGACCAATATTAGTTGATCGAACAAGTGAGGGTAGAAGGAAAAAAAACAAATAGTTGGTGGGCACAGTTGAGTGGAACTCTTCCTTTGGGGATAATCACAAGGATACATAATACACAAGTTTTAAAATAAATAATCCTAACTTTCATTCTATTGTTAGAAAAAAGGACACTGATATTTGGCAGAAATGTTTCCAGAAAATGGTTAGCAAGTTTTTGCTGCAATGTTAAGGTGCTTTTCATCATAATTGTATTTGTAATAAGAATAACAGTATTTATATGTAATTTTCTATGATGTTAATATCAACCATAATTTCATCTAATATAAGTATCACAGTAAATCACCATTACAGTAGCAATTATCGCCGATAAAAAAAAAAAGAAACTATTACAGTAACAATGACGATTTAAAACCTTATTTATTAAAAAAAACAATTTTACATAGATTTGAAAAATAAAGAAATACAATTAATAGTTTTAAAAAATCTAATTGAAATATTCTAAACTTAACTCATTAAAGTAATTGAAATTTATTATATATAACTTTTTTATTAGTCTATACATCGCGTTTTAATTTTATAAAAAATCTTTCTTTATTTGATCATAAACTCACCAAATAAGTCATACATATAAGTTGATTTTAATTTGCGAGGAAAATTCCCTTTTTTTTCCTATTTTCTTCTCTGCAGATTCTTTATCGAAAATTTTATTTACATAATAAGATCTATATTTTCTTTTAATTTAGTAATATTTTACAAAGTATATAACAGTATTACATAATAAGGATGCTATAGCCTATAATAAGATACACACACAATACAAATCTTACCCTCTAACAGCACAAATATAGTCCCATTTGCTCATTCTTCGCATATCCTCCATGTCCTTTGAATAACATCTCACCTATGAATAATAATAAGCTTTATTAGAAGAAACTCAACTAATTATAAATAACTGAATATAAATCCAGAACAAAATATTTACGAAATTCATAAATGTATCTATAATGAATCACACATACATGAAAATTCGTTAATGCTTTTAAGCCCCCAATTCTGATCGACACTAAATCATGAGCTTTGGCGGCGTCGACTTCAGTTGAATAAGCACCTGCCAACAAAAACAAGGAAATTCAAAGAAAAATTCACCCAAAAAAACCAAGATTTCATCATCATTCACATTAATAAAACCAAAGCAAATTGTACTAACCAATATAAACTGCAATAGTTGAAGAAGATGCAGGCATATACAAGTAAAAGTGAAATCAGGTTAGTGAGTAATTTTTTGAGGTAGCACAAAATGGAGAATTGAAAAGATATATATGTTCTTAAGGCTATTTGAACCTGTTCTTCCTCTTTCCCCCGGATCGCTGTTATCCCACACAAATGCTTCGAAACGATCCTCGTTGCACCTTCATCAAAATTAATTTTTCCTCTCATTAAGGTTACAAAAATGAAAACTAATGCAATAGCTTAATTATTTGAAAGAGAGAATGATATATACTTGATTACTCCTCGATACACAGAGCTCTTGCAACCAATTGTTTTCGCAACCAAATCAAGACACGCTTCATGCTTTCTTCGATCAGTCTCTTCGCAATCACTTCGTTCCCTCTCATTAACAATCCTGCTACAGCATTCACATAAGAAAAACAAAATTGAGAGGATTATTATAAAGTAAAGTACCGAAGGTGAGGTGTACGTTGCTGCTGCTGTGGCTGCAACGGATCCAACATCGCACGACAAGAGCTTGGATTGGATTAGGGTTTCTTCTATGTGTTTTTCGTTGATTATTCCCTCTAACAGGGCTAACACATCATATTGGAGAGATGAAGTGCAGGTGGAATTGTTGATAGAGCCTTGAGAAGTGCTTTCCATTTGTGGAGTCACAAGGTGGTGTTGATGGAGCATGACAGGCTCTTGATTCCAGTTCCTGGACGTGCCTTCTTGAGGGGTTAACATGGTTGGTTCCATGGAGTATGATTCTTCCATGGAGAATTATGAATGGTGGTGAGTGAGGAGGATATGAGAATCTGGTTTGTAGAAGGTGATGGTTTCTGGAATAGAGGTAAGACGGTTTTGTTAAGGATTCATACACCTAGGTAGGACTACGTTATTTGAAAAAATGTAACTCTAACAGCAAATGTTTGACCATGATATTTGTTTTTTAATTGTATGTTGAACATGATTAATTATTTTCTTAATCACTTATTAAATGCAAACACAAAAAATGAATAGAATATTATTAATTTATAAAGGAAAATGATATATATGTGTTGGAAATAGATTGTTGAATTTTCAAGTAATCAATTTCATTTTAACAGTTCGTTGAATTTCTCAGAAATTAAGCAGGTAGGATAATATTAATATTTATGAACGGTTGAGAAAAGAAAAAATATAAATTACAAAAAAAGTTATTAAGCCTTTGAATTTTATTTATTTAAGATTCTTTTTACAAACTATAAGTATTAATCAATAATTACTCATTTCAACATAAATTAAATAGTGAATACAGAAAAGTTATCCAGCTTTTTAAGTTTATTTCTTTATTTCTTTATTTTTACATGTATACTAAGTATTTATCAATCTAATCAATAATTAAATTCGTTTAAAAGATTGGTTAACTATTTTTCGTTATTATTCAAAGTTTGAACTCACATCTTCAGAATTTTGAATTCAATTCCATTCAAAGGGTTTTAATTGGCTATATTTTCTTTGTTCTTTTCATTATAAAAAAAATGATAAAATCTTTGTATAAAACATACCATATTAATATTTATAGGTTAGATTTTCTTTTTTTTATGACCAGTTAAGAAAATTATATTTAAAACATAGCTATATCTTCAAAATTTGTATTTTCTTTTCATAAAAATCCAAACCTTTAATTTGATTAGGATTATAAGGATGATAATCTTTTTTTCTTTTGGCTATTTCACAAAGTTATTTTTCCAGTTACAACTTTACTCAAAACTACTAATTAAGTTAGAACAATCATGAATGAATGAGTTTATATATTTAATTTTTAAATATTGCATTTTAAGTAGATTTGTTCCTCTCATAATATTTATTAATTATTATGACTTTATCATTAATAAGTCCATTCAAATGCTAGTTTAATCACAATAATACAATTATATCAATAAAAATACTTAAACCATTGTAAAATGCTAGTTTAGGAATAATATTAAATAAACCATTGTACAGACTCAATCATATTTCAACACACATAATAAATGAAATAACTCATTAATAAAGCAAGATACAAATGCAATGTAAATCATAAAGTGCTGGACTAAAGGACATAATCAACAATTTCCCTCTTTAACTTTAGAATCATTGAGACATATGTCTAATCTTTACAAATCTATTTTGACTAACATGCTTGTGGTATAGTGTTGTTATTGTGCATTCTTTACATCTCCTTTATTGTTAATCTCTTGTCATAATGAGATGAAAGCACACAAAAGTATATTTTGGATTGTTGATTCATTAATTATTTTATTATCAACAAAAAAAATATATTAAATGGAAGTATAACAGGGGGTGTTTTAGCCCTTGTAAAAATATTAACTCCTACTTCTATTCTTTCAATATAGTTATAAGTGTTGTACAAAACTTGACCGATCTCTTTGAGGATGGTCTCTTTGAGGCTGATCCTTTTAAGGTTGATCTCCTCAAGGAATATCTTCTTAAGGTCAATCCTCACAAAGTCGATCTTTTAAGGATGATCACCCTAAGGCAGACCGATCATCCTATGGCCAATTACAACATTGAATACTCCTTAAGGCAAAAAATTGTACTTTTTCTAGTTCTACATCAACCCCCGAAATACATGACAGAGTGTTTATACGAGCATAACATTTTCAATCTAATATACTATAGGTAAGAAGTATTTATCACTCTAATCAATGATTAAATTCGTTTAAAAAATTGGTTAACTATCTTTAGTTCAATCTCATTTTTCATAGTTTTGAACTCACAAATCTTCAAAGTTTCCCCCTTTGATACAGATGCAAATCATAAAGTGCTGGACTAGAGGACATACATAAACAATTTCCCCCTTTAACTTTAGAGTCATTGAGTCATATGTTTAATCTTTACATATCTATTTTGACTAACATGTTTGTGGTGTAGTGTTGTTATTGTGCATTCTTTACATCTCCTTTATTGCTAATCTCTCATCATAATGAGATGAAAGCACATAAAAATATGTTTTGATTGTTGATTCTTTAATTATTTTATTATCAACAAAGAAAATTTACTAATTGGAACATGTAAAAATATTGGATCCTACTTCTACTCTTTCAATAGACTTGTAAGTGTTGTACAAAACTTGACCAATCTCTTCGAGATTGTCTATTCGAGGCTGATCTTTTTGAGGTTGATCGCCTCAGGGCCAATCTTCCTAAGGTCGATCTTCACAAAGTCGATCTTCACAAAGTCGATCTTTCTAAGATTGATCACCTTAAGGTACATCGATCACCTTATGGCTAATTACAACATTGAATACTCTTTAAGGCAAAAAATTATACTTGTTCTTGTTCCACTTCAACCCCCAAAATACATGACACAATGTTTATATGAGCATAACATTTTCATATGACTTCTCTCCCGAAGGCCAATATCTCTAAGGTCAATCTTTCCGAGAGTGATCTTCCAAAGACCTCCCATAGCTAATTGCAACATTAAATACTTCTCAAGGCATAAAAATTGTAATTGTTCTAGTTCCACTTTATCCCACAAAATACATGACATGGTGTTGCCGAGGCCAATCGTCTCATGTCCAACAACATTAAATACTCCACAAGGCAAAAAAATGGTTTGTAATAACTTCTATTCATCCATAATAAGCAAGTGTACTTCATTATCTTACATTTCACAATGTTCTAAGGCATTGCATTAGACATTGATACCATTTTGCATATGAAAATGCAACTCCTGACATTTTTTTTTGTTTTATCCATAACCATGCTTCTAATTGGACCATACACCAAATTTCTTCTACGTCTACTTTACCTTACTCAAATACTACCATGTTCCTATGAAGTAATACCTAACCTCATAGACTTCCATGTTATGTTTTGTTTGACATCTAACTCCTAACTTTGGAAGTGTTGAAATTTAGTCATCAGTTAGTTATGGTGGACTAAAGCTAACCCCACCTACCTATCACATAGCTCACACACCCTCCAAGATACTTTGCGACTAAAAAATTATAGTTGTCTCATCCTTTTCCTTGCATATATTGCACCTTATGTCTCCCACTTGCACCTCACTTTTTAACAAATTGACCCTAGTTGGGATCTTGTCTAGTAGCATTCTCCACCCAAAATATTGTTAATTTCGAGGAGTTTTCAACCCCCATATAGATTCGAATACACCATTATTTCCCCCAACAAATGTTGTTGCAAAACATTATATGCCAATTTTACCATAAATACTTCCTCAACATCTTCTCTCCATACCCACACATATAAATTATCAATTTTGAGTTTTTTTTTCTTTATATTACTCGTATTAATTCTTGTTCCTTTATTGTTTTCCACATTAACCTTTCTATTCTTCAAGGTATTTTCCATCCCAGTTACCCTTTATCCATTCACCCATCTCTCATATAGTTGGGATCTTGTCTAGTAGCATTCTCCACCCAAAATGTTGTTAATTTCGAGGAGTTTTCAACCCCCATATAGATTCGAATACACCATTATTTCCCCAAAAAATGTTGTTGCAAAACATTATATGCCAATTTTACCATAAATACTTCCTCAACATCTTCTCTCCATACCCACACGTATGAATTGTCAATTTTGAGTTTATTTTTCTTTATATTACTCGTATTAATTCTTGTTCCTTTATTGTTTTCTACATTAACCTTTCTATTCTTCAAGGTATTTTCCATCCCAGTTACCCTTTATCCATTCACCCATCTCTCATATGGTTGTTTCCCTAGATTCTGAAATCGTATAAAAATGCGGGAATGTTTGATCAAGTGGCCTTCTTCCTACCCATGAATCCTCGCAAAATTTAACCATATCTCCTTAACAAAGATTCCATTCTATACTATTGGAAAACTAGTCACCTTTGTGCCCATCCTCACACATTTTGCACAAGTCTCTCTTCTATCATGATTCATTCCTAGCTTTATTCGAGTTATTTAAATTTCTCCAATTCCCATACTTAGACTTCAAAATATCCTTCCAAAGATCCCGATTTTCCATATTTAACCTCCATCTCCATTTTGCTAAGAGTGTCACGTTAAACATCTCAATATCTTTGATGCCTAGTCCTCCTTCATCTTTAGGTTTATAAATACACTCTCACATGATCTAAGCTGGTTGCCTCTCTTCTAAACCCTATCCACTACAAAAAAAAATTACAATTTACATACGAAAATTACATGCATATGAAAATTCGTGTGTAAAATAAACGTTACATACATATTCAAATTCATATGTAAAATCAGTATTACATATAAATTTTTTACATACAGATTCACATTCGTATATAAAGTCAACATTAAATACAAATTTTTTATATGGATTTGCATCCAAATTATCACATGCAAAATTTTGCATACAAAATTGCATCAAGATATTTATATGTAGATTTTACATTCAAATTTTACATATAGATTATTAATATTAATATTATTATTATTATTAATAAGAATCTTCATCTTTATGTAAAGCGATTACATACGAATTTTGGTCGTATGTAAATTTGATTTTTTTATAATAATCCTCACAAGAAATTCCTTTGTAGTTTGATATCTCTTCGTAAATTCTCTTTGGGACCTTAGATAAAGATAAATAGAATAATAGTAATGTTAATATTACTAACTTTGGGAAACATTCAAATTTTCTAAGACATATACTAAACAAAGAAAATAAGAAATCATTTTTAGTTACAAGAACATTTTATGTAGTCATGTGTCTATTAATTCTTCTTGAAATGATATGCTCTTAATTTTTTATTTTTCATTTGTAAACTCGTCATCTCAAAGCACATAATATGACATACATGAAAAAATAATAACACATGCATATAAATCTTATTCATGTGATCCCTTTCTTTTGAGTAAATGGTAATTATATTTTAGACAAGTATATACTTTCATTTATTCAATTTATGCTCATTAAATAATCTCAATACCTTACACTAAACAACTTCAATAACTTGCTTTTATAGATCTTGATGTCAAATATATATGTTGTTTCATTGCTCTCTATCATAAAAAAAAAAAAATAAAAAAAATCAATCATTTAACCTTGTCTTAGCATTTTGTTGGGTAAGGTTACCAATTTTCAAAAGTATTATGCCAATTTACATACAATACGAAAAAGATAAGTTTGATCCTCCAAATGTGCAAATTTAATATTTTTTCTATAAATCCAAATTGTCTTACAACTTCATCAAAACAAAGGTTCCAACTTTTGCAAGCTTACTTTAATCTGTAAATTAATTGTCTCAACTTGCATACCTTTTGAATATTTACTAAAATGAAAAAAAAATATATTATGTCTTGTGCACATCCTGAAAAAATTGATCTCATTTAAGAAAATCGTATTGACATTCAGTTTCTAGGTCTTATAATCATGTTAGGCTATAGTAACAAACAAGATCTACTAAAGTATTAATATCAAATAAAACATTTCCTTAACCTCTACACCATCAATTTTCTCTAAGCCTTTTGTAATCAATCATGTATTAAAGGTATATCCCATCTATTTCAATTTTCTTCTTCAAAATTCACAGGTATCTTATGGTTTGATCATTTTCCCTGGCTCCCAAGAGGTTCATATTGATTATGGACATAAATAAGATCACATGACTTCTTGTCAATTCTCATAAGTAATGGTTTTATGGAGGTTGTAGCCTCATATTGATCATAGTCGTGAAAAATTTATATTTCTCATAGTTTATGTATTTTTGTATACCTCTACAAATTTTATGTTTGTATCATGACATCATGTGAGTTTGCTCTCATTTCATTATAGACACCTAATCTTTTTTGACATTTGAATTTTTCCAAATTTCATTTCAAATAAATACTCCCGTATCTTTGAAAAAAAACATTTTTCTTTAAAATATTATAAAGTAATATTCCTTAGTTTGTTTTAGACACTAAAAGCTTCTATAATAGTTTTTACCAATCCATATATCATGTAATATCTTTTGAAACTATTTTTGACTAAACATAAATAAATTAAAAAAGTTATTATTTCTAAAATAAGTTTGGTATGTCCGAATAACTTATCATGTCCAACAAGATCTAAATCCTCATTTAAAGAAACTTCATTCCATTATAACTTTGAAGTATGGGTTGAAATATGTTCCCCCTACTCCTTTAGGTAATCATAAAATTGTTTACTTAAGAACTCACCAAGATTTGATTAAAGGATTTTGATAGTTTATGTTAGAGATCCCACATCGATTAGAGATGAGACCTTTCAATAGTTTATAAATAGGTGCAAACCTCACTTTACAAGCCGATTTTGTAAGGTTGAGTTAGTCTTAAAGTCCACTACCAAGATGGTATCAGAGTCTATCCTAGCACGACTATTGGCCCTATCGGGCCACACGCTATCAAGCCGCTATCAGACCACCCTTAAACAATATAGTTTCATGCACGAGTTGAGTAGTCTCAGCGTGAGGGGTATGTTGGAGATCTCACATCAACTAGAGATAAGATCTTTCAATAGTTTATAAATGGGTGCAAACCTCACCCTACAAGCCGGTTTTGTAAGGTTGAGTTAAGCTTAAATTCCACTTCTTGATATGGTATCAGAGCCTATCCTAGCACGGTTATTGGGTCACCCGCTATCGGGTCGCTATCGGACCACCTTTAAACAATACAGTCTCACACACGAGTTTGTGTGTTGGAGATCCCACATCGAATAGAGATGAGGCCTTTCAATAGTTTTCTTGAGATGGTATCAAAGTCTATCCTAGCACGATTGTTGGGCCACCCGCTATCGGGCCGTTATCAGACCATCCTTAAACAATATAAACCTCACTTTACAAGCCGATTTTGTAAGGTTGAGTTAGACTTAAATTTTACTTCTTGAGATGGTATCAAAGTCTATCCTAGCACGGTTGTTGGGCCACCCGCTATCAGGTCGTTATCAGACCATCCTTAAACAATATAGTCCCATGCACGAGTTGAGCAATCTCGGCGTGAGACGGTGTGTTAGAGATCCCACATCGACTAGAGATGAGATATTTTAATAGTCTATGAATGGGTACAAACCTCACTTTACAAGTTACTTTTATAAGGTTGAGTTAGACTTAAATTCCAATTCTTGAAAGTTTTTCCAAGTTGATCTTTTTCTTTATTTTTTAATTTTTTGAATTTTTCAAAGGATTCTTAGATGTTCATAAAATCATGAGTGAAAAATCATGAGTGAAATGAGATTGAATATTAAAACCCACATATAATTATGATTGGAATGTGATTGAATATTAAAACTCATATATAATCATTATGTTAAGGAGATAGATAGATATTACCTAAAAGGCTCAAAGAATTACTAACTTTTTGTCATTGGTGAGTGGACTTGTCACTCTCAATAAACAATATTCAGTTGTATCATAAAAATTATAATAAAATAAATATAAGAATTCATCTTTATGAATATTTTTTTAGAAATAGTTCTCATTTATTAGAGATAAATAACAATGACAAAGAAATGTCATGTTTAAAGAATTAATTTTAACCTTTTTTTATGTTATTAATAAGTGTATATATGACATAAAGTCAATAATCCTCTGACAACTAGCATAGAAACTATAGAAAAAATCATCGAAATAAATATAACACTTGTTGTTTTTATTAGAAAATAGAAACTTTATTAAATAATGTTCGTATGTTCGTATGATATATAAGAAAAGTCAATAATCCTCAAAAGAAAAGTAAATAATGTTCGTATGATATTGTAAATAAAAAAAAGGGAATATCACTTTATTAAAAATATAAATAAAATAATTATTATTTATTAAAAATATATAAGAAACAAATATTTATTTTAAAATTAAAGATATGTCTATAGCAAATTTATATTTAAATTTTCTACTCCACAATTCTTTTTAAGATTTTACTATTTTGAAAAAGAAATCAAAATATATCTTTTTACTTTATAAATTTAATCTCTAATATTATTAAAATTTTAATATTGAAATAAGTTTTAGATTAAATTAATTACATATTTTATATTTTTAATTAAATTTATTTATTTAAATTAATTTTATAAAATATTATTTTTATTTTTCTAACTTTTGGCGAAGCGGATAAAATCTCCTAACCGCGTTCTTTATTTTATTAATAGACTAGTCTCACATTTACTACCTAATAATGATATGACATTGTAACATTTGTGTAAGTAGGCACTTAAGCAATGTTCTCACATGTGGTTAATGGTTCTATATGATTTTGTTTCCAATGTATTATACATTAACAACACATAAAATTATTTTTATTACGTTTATTTTGTCTTTTATTTACTATATGCTTAAATTAGTATGATCTTGTTTAATTTTATTATAATTTAGATAAATAATGACTATTTTGATTATCATTTTGGAGATTATTGGCAAAGTACAACAAGAATCTCTCATTATATATAGGTAGTCAAATTGCTATATTCATTCAGAATAATTGTAAACTTTTGTTCAAAATATAAGGTGTCATTTAAGTTAAAATGAAATATCAATCACAATTAATATAGTTATCATCACTGACATAATTGAAATAGGTAGGGATGGACAGAGTGTTCAATGCTCTTGAGAATTATAATACACCTTGAAAGTGCTAGAAACAACTGGAGTTATTATTGGTTATTACATTATGTTGTAAGATAAAGTTGAAGATGTTGTGGTGAAAGTGAAATGAAATTCAGAGATATAATGACTAATTCCATATAAAATTTGAATATTTTGATAAATAAAATTTATGATATGAAAAATAATGCGTGAAATAACAGAAAATTTTCTTATAATTAATTTTTTCTTTAGAAAGTAAGGTGTAGAATAAGAGTTGGAAGATACACTTTTATATAAAAAAATAGGACGTTCCTCAAAATATCTATTTTATTCATTTTATTTTTACTGATAAAAAAATATAACCGTTTTGGAGGTCTTTTACAATAATTTAAAATAAAAATATGATTTTTCATGTTTTAAGCTAAAGCAATATTGGATTAAAGTACTTTAACTAATGAATAATACGACTTTAAATTCCATAATAAATTACTCAATGCAATAATTGACTATAGCTATTTAGAAAATGTTAACAAATAATGACAGATGAAAATGATGAACATTACATGTTTGGAGTAGCATATATCCAGTTCTTTATGAATTATATTGTTGATATGATCTATAATTAGATTATTAACATATTTAAAAAAAAACCATCAAAATTATATAAAAACTTGAATGCACATACAATGAATAACAATTTTATGTATTTTTTTAAAGCACGAGTAATTGTGTATACTATATTATAAAGAATAATATAGAGTTTAAAATGATCTACAATGCATCTTTGTAGGACTATTTATCAGCTCCTTTACCAATCATATTATTGATTCAATCCGTTAGATTATTGACATGTTTAAATTTAAAGAATCAACAAAACAGTGTGTAATCATTACAAACAATCATTATAAGAAATAACATTATCAAAAGACCTAACAATTCTTAGTAATTAAAAAAATATAACATAGACATAACTTACTTCAATAAGATTTCTTCATATGATGAGATGTATTTTTTATTGTTATTTGTCAATATAAATAAATCTTAAAATGCAGTCATTATCATGAGAGGAGATAGTATTATTCTTTTTCTCTGAAATTAAAACTTTGAACAATAATCATTGACATGCTGAGAAAGTCCTTCAATCAATCCAAGTAACAAATCATACACATGTTCAAACCATTGTTCTTGTGCAGACTAAAACCTGTCTTTATTAGCAGTACTTAGAGCTTTTCTACTCCATGCACGGTAGTAAATTGTCGAAATCACAAATGAAATCATTGTCCTCTATATAAGATTTATTCAGATACTCTTTCATGTTCAGTTCAAATTGACCTTCAATGGTCTGACTTGGGGAACCATTGTTGTTTGGTTCAGAATGAGGATTCTGAAAAGCATCTGATTCCACCATTGGTTGGATCTGTGCCCCAAATGAAGAAACTTCATTTGTTGCTCCTGCACTTCCATCTGCCAGGAACACACACAGTCTGTTGCTTCTGTTCTTCTTCAAAGGCCCCAATTCCAAGTTCCCACCTCGTCGCTTTGTTCTAAAATCAGATGGCCCATCTGGGAGACTTAAACAATGTTCCAACTCAAGATTACCGGCACCATCAAGCCTAGGAAAGTTAGATCTCTTAGGCACAAACTGGTTGTTGTTGTTGTTGCTGATGCGAAGGTTCTCAATGAAAAGTGTTGCACTCTCATTTTGAAACAGTCCTCCATGGTTACAAATTGAATTGCCACCGTTTTCAGCATCACCAGTGAGTCTATCAAGAATAAGGGTCACATGAATTGAGATTGGAGAACCATTAGAAAAATATTATTTGTTCAGTTTCCTGAGATATTTTGATCTGGGGAATTACTTTTCATTACCAAATGGTTTTGATTCTTGTTTTCAACAGCACCATTCATGGCATTAGAAATCTCATAAATCCATAAAATAAGTAAAAAAAAACTGAAGATTAGACAGAAAAAAAAAATTATAGAACGATAATTTTTTCTTATCAGCAACGTATAAAACGATAATAATTGAGTGACAAAATATTTATGTAATTAAATCAACCGATTAAAGGAGAGAAATAAGTAGGAATCGAAACCTGCAGACGCAATGGTCAGGGCACTCGCTCTCAGTACAGTCCTTGTTCATCCTGAAATTTGTGAAATTTTTCATATCATTGTAACTTTCTTTATCTTAATTCAACAAGAAAAAAAAAAAAAAAAAAAGAGTATCTCAGTTATGAACTCATACCAATGGTTGAACATTTTCAAAGAAATATTTGGCCTCTGTCACGCTAAGCAAACAAATAAAAAGGATTGATCACTGATCCCAAGCAAAACTTGGATTCTCACAATTGATGAAACTCTTGCCTCTGTGTGTTGGGGCACTGTAAGCATAATATTTATAGTAGGGATTTTAATCATCTGCGCTTGTAAGTGAAACTGCATAAATTTCTTCCATTCAATTTAATTTTTTATAAAAAATAGTAAATTTAAAATTTAGTTTTATTAATATTAATGTTTACATTAGGTAAGTACTGTATGCAATTTTTCTTGAAAATTTAGAGAATGGATCCGATATAGTAGTTAGCATGTCAATGGTTATAACTCAGAGTTTTAACTCCACACAGAAGAATATATTAGAATAATTCGATCCTTCTTCTGTCATGTCCTTCTTCTAATTTTCTTATTTCTAAATAAAAATATTAATTTTTTATATTTTCAAGATATTAAATATCATCTTATTTGAGTCAGTTTCGTTATAAATAGTAGTAAGAACATGAAATAAACATAAAATGAATTAAACTTATTTAAAATCAATTTATGCATTATAACTTTTGAAGAATTTAGAAAAGAATTGTTTTTAGAATCGAATCCATAAGTTAATTTATATTTTAGAAAAACTTTTTTTTCTCTCTCTCTCTCTCTCATAATAGAGAAAATTATCTAAATAACATATATAATTTACTTTCTACTTAATATAAAGAAACGATCATAGTTTACTGAGGTAACTTTTACTCGTTATATAAATAAACTATAAAATATTTTTTATTAATAAAAGCTTGTGTATATAATTTATGCCGAAGAAACTTTCGATCCAATATTAGGATTTGAAAAAAAAAATTAAACTAAAAATTATGGATATATAGTGTTGTAGTTAATAATTACAATGACGTTATTATTTGATATTTTTCCTACACTTTTAAGAAAAAAAAGTAAAATTAACTTTATAATTTAATCCTTTATAATTTGTTGAATTTAAATTATGAAAAAATTTAAATTCATTTTTTAAGAAAAAAAAAAACAACTTATAAAGAAACGTGTCCCAGCAATCCTTGTTAATATAATTATACTTTAAGGCTTTTTTAAATATAATAATAAATATGTCACTTTACTAAAGTATCTCATTCTCCTAATAAATAAATAAATTTTGTCTATTATAATACAAATATTAATGTAATTTATTTTTATATGTTGAAATATAATTAATAATTTATTGAAAAATGAAAACACACCTCAGTCAATTCAAAAAAAATCAAAGACTAAAACCGTAAACGTTTGGGACAAAAGTAGGAATATATATATATAATAAATATTATATTTAATAAATATTATGTTTAATTTGATATATATTATATTGAATATAATAGTATTAAATGTAAAATGATATTATTTAATATAATATTTATTATATATTAAATGTAATATACATATATACATATATATATTAAATATCATTTATATATTAAATTTACTGAAAAAAGTTATAATGATTATTTAATAGAACGGTTACTATTGTAAAATTTAATATCTTCAAATATGTAAATTAATTAAGAAAGTAAATTAACAAATAAATGAATAAATGCATACTATCATCTCATTTTATTAATCAAAATTGTTTTCTTCTTTCATATCATTATACCCTTATACTCAAATGTCATCATTGTCCAAATTCAAATGTGTGAACATGGATATCTCCAAAACATGAATATAATTGGTTATCAAAATCTAATTAGTCGACGTCGAAATCTCTTAATACAAATTTTAAATTATATCTTCCATATTCTTAAACCTATTGCACTATCCTACACAATACTTTTATATGATCTGTAGTATTTTATTACATATGTGTTTTGCTCTACAAATATAGAAAAATAATATTAAATGAATAATCCATAATAATATTTCCTTTCATCGCATGAACATATTTTTCACGTTAGCTATGTCAATTTTATATTTTTTTTGTCACATTTCAATCCATTTAAAATAGGATAAAGGATTATTTTGATCCTAAAATTGTAAATGAATAATGTTAATTTAATTTTATAAGAATGAAAATTCTCATCTACTTATTGAATGTGTAAAAGTGTGTTTTAAATTTTGTTGGAAATATTTTAAGGACTAATAACATTGAATTGTATTTTTTAAAGATTAATTTATTAAATTGTAAGTTTTAGGTATTAATTTGTATTATTTTTCTTATTTCGATATTAAATAAGATTATTTTTTTATAGATTAAATTGCCACCATTTTATATACTTAGAGACCAAATTGATATTTGCATGTAAAAAGTAGTGATAATTTAACTACATTCATGTAATATCAAACAATTTGTTAGAAAGATGTTATCATGGAAATCTAAAAAACATCATACTATCTCAAAGAGTGTTTTAGAAGTTGAATATTGTTCTCTTACTGTCACCACTTGTAAAATTCAGTGGATTACTTATCTTCTTAAAAACCTTCATGTTATCTATATCAAACCAATTTTACTTTACTATGAACAACCAATCATCTATCCAAATAACTTCAGACCAAGTATTTCATGAGATAATGAAACATATTAAAATTGACTGTCATTACATCGTTTGTGAAAAATTAAACAATGGTCTCGTCAAGTTAGTTCGTGTGTCTTCGTCCATGCAAGTAGCAAACATATTCACCAAGCCTTTATGTCCAACTTCTTTCAAGAAAATGAATTCCAAACTAGGAATGTAAAATATATATTCCCAATAGGGGAATGTTAAACTTCCTTCAATTTGTATCAATCTAGGAACAAGTGTCCTATGAAATATTATTTGTGTCCAATTCCTCTTCATGTACACTTCTATTCACCGTTTTTAAAACGCGTCTTTCAAATTGTAAAGTGGATTTTTTACACAAAAAATAAAACAGAGTCTACATCTCTTTATTCTTCTCCTTGTTTTTCTTAAAAAAAAAAAAAAAAAAATCCTCTTATCTTTTCGTCATGAGTTTTTCCAAGAACATTACCATTTTTATATTAAAAAAGTAAAAAGCATACTTTATACATTTTATCGGTTTTTGGTTTTATATTAAAGAAAATTTACATGAACTAAAAACAATATCATAAAAATAAATGATGGATAGGTATTGGAAACTGAAAATTACGTTAAAGCTTTAAATTAAATGAAAGTTCGTTAAAAATATTTAATCAAAAGTTTAGAAGAAAAAAAAACTCGGAAATTAAGAGTGCAGAACAATATAAAAATACAGACAATGAACCAACGTTCAAGAAAATAAATAAAAGGAGATAATGAATGTAAGTTACACTAAAAGTTTACTAAGGAGATTAGAAGATCTTTAAATAATTCCTACAGAAAGTTGGTAAACAAGGACATAAAGCATAAAGCAAACTCATTTCAGTACTCTTTCCCCATTTTTGGCATTATAGAAAAACTATTACTCTTTCTATTTGGTCACACCCTAAAAAAATTATCTTCGCTTATAGACTCATTCACATTATGTTTATCAAAGGTCCACTAGTCACAATTTGTGGAGATACAAGTTCACTAAGAAATTGTAACATACAATTTCTCTCAACTTTTACTTCGATTAAAGTAATTCTTTTTTGTGTATATAATTCATCTTTCAAGTCTTTAAACAATAATTTCTTCTTTTTTACATTTTCACAATTTATAGAAAAAAGAGTGTCTCAGCCTTCTATTTCTCAACGCATTTCACTCTACTCTATCTCAATGCTTGTACCATATGATAATTTGTTCAAACTTGATATGTTCTTGAAGATACAAGAAGAAATTGAACATATAATCTTGGCAAGTCTATAAAAAAAATCACTTGATTTTATACTGCTACGCATAGCATAAACTTAACCGTTCATGCGTAATGTAGTTTGAAAGATTCGTGACATCTGTTCTAGATGTAGTGCATCCACCATAGGACAGAAAAAAGTACAGTGAAGTTGGTGTTGTCTACTTCAACCTTGAGTTTTCGTGCTAAAAGTAGGTGTCTAAACCAGTACGTGATGGCACTCCTGAGTATTAACACTTACAATCCAATGCCAAATAGAGAATGCATCATGCCAAACCATTCCTATATCTCAATTCATCAGATAGAAAGAAGAAAAAACAAAAAATATGTGAAATACAAAGCTTAAAATTTACATGCAAAGACTCAACAAAAACAAGGCAGTCTTTGAGTTGGAACTTAGAAGTTCTTCAGACTGGAACTGAAGGTTCCTCATTTGATTCAAGCAAATTTGCATTGCTAGTTCTTGACTCCAAGGATTGAAGGCTTCTAACAACTTCTACCATGGATGGCCTTTTCTCAGGCACCACAGAAGTGCAACGAAGTGCAATATCTAAAGCTCCAACCATCTCTTGGTGACAAGTGTTTGATATTTTTGGGTCAAGAACTTGATGCACCCCGTTAGCAATGTTCACTTTCCTTCTAACCCACTTCACAATGTCAAGTGAGTCACTTGACTCCGTTTGCTCTGCTTGTCTACCACTCACCAGCTCCAGCAATACCACACCAAAGCTGTAGACGTCCAATTGTTCAGTTGCTTTCTTACTGTAACCATTTTCTGCATTGCAACAAGACAATTGGTTAGTATGTTAATATTTGTTGGTTAACTAAAACATATTTGATGCAAGCATGCATATTAATGATAATCTAGGCAGTGTTTTCTATCAACAATAATGTTTCAAATATTGAGTTATAAATCCATTTACTAGAGATTCTTGTGAAAATATTGTACACAATTTGTGCAGTAAGTAAATAGAAATAGAAGTTACAGATTGACAAGTACTCGATGATGCAACTCAATATGGAAATCTACTGAAGTCCTATGGAGTTTTTCAACTAACATGCCACACAAGCCCATTCTAATCCATAATTTGCAGAGAGAGTAGGCCCCCAATCGTCAAGGTTAAGAAGAATCAAAATGAATGATTCTTAAGAGTTGACATGAAAATTCAAGCTATTTCATAATAAGGTGAACATCCAAGCATGCATGTAGGTCTTAATTTGTATTTAAAAAAACTCTACCAATGAGTTAGCTCAATTATGGGAATGCATTCAAAGTTGTTTGAACAGAACTTATCATACCTGGTGCGATGTAACATGAAGATGCTGCTTCAGAGTTCAAAACTGATTGAAATGAAGCTTCTCCCACAACTCGATCAAGAGCAAAATCTGTGAGTTTTGGCTCGAAGTTTGCATCCAACAAAATGTTACTTGACTTGACATTTCTGTGAAGCAAGTGAGGGACATAATCCTTGTGAAGATATGCCAGCCCTTGAGCAACTCCAATGGCAATTCTTAATCGAACCACCCACTGCAGCTGAAAATTCTGACGAGAAATCAAATCCCCTAAGCTCCCTCCATGCAAGTACTCATAAATGAGAAACACTGACTCATCAGAGTGGCAGAACCCCAGAATTTTAACCACATTCTTGTGCCTAATTTTTGCCAAAGTCTTCACCTCCGCTTTCAAACTCTTGGAGGACTGGTTTCCAAAATTGACTAACTTCTTCACAGCTACTAGTTCACCACTAGGTAAACTCACAACATAAACTCTACCAAAAAACCCACCTTTTCCCATTGAGTTTTTCTCATTCATCCCTACAAGTAGATCATGCTCGGTAATCCTGAGAGGATAGAAGAACACTGAGCGCCAAACCCCTACTTGATTCCCCTTGCAATATCCCCTATAGAAAATAAACCCACCAACAACAATGGCAGTTCCAGCAACAGCGGCTAAACTGATTAGAGCACATGCTAAGGTGGTAAGGCTACCAATGTGGCGTCTTGGCATGTCATCAGAACAAGAGTTAGGCAATCCAGGGCCACAAAGACCAGGGTTTCCGTCCAAAAATGAGGCAGGGAGACCAGAAATCAAGGAGTATGGTACTTTACCTGATAGCTGATTGAAGGAGACATTGAAAAGAGCAAGCTTTAAGTTCTGAAGCCCTTGTGGTATTGAACCAGTGAGATTGTTATCTGAAAGATCAAGGTAAGTGAGTACAGGTAGCTCGGCAAGAGAAGGGGGGATTTCTCCGGTTAGACTGTTATCAGCCAAAGACAATGACACTAGTTTTCTGCATTTTTTCAGCGCTGGTATTTGACCAGAAAGAGAATTGTGGGAGAGATTTACTATGCTCATAACAGGAGAGTCACAAAAGTTTGGTGGAAGTTCACCATCGAAACGGTTGAGAGAAGCAGAAAATCTGTATAAGCTCTTGACAAAGCCAAGACCTTGAGGAATTTTACCAGCGAAGCTGTTGTTGTCAAGCTGAACTTGCTCCAACTGAACAGCTCCTGAAATTGACTCAGGTATTTGTCCGGAGAATCTGTTGTTTTCAACTCTGATGAGCTTGATTTTGGGTAATGACCACAGGGCAATGGGGAAATCTCCGGAGAAGGCATTGTTCTGGACTTGGAATCTCTCAAGACTCTTACATTCATCAATGGAGTTGGGTATTGAACCATTGAAGGTATTTGAGTGGAGAACGAGGTTTATAAGGCCTTTTCCTTTGCAGATGCCACTAGGAAATGGCCCCAAAAGCTTGTTTGTTGAAACATCTAACGAAACCAGGTTCTTGAGAGAAGATGATAGAGCCTGAGGAACCCCACCTGTTAGGTTGTTCTCAGAGAGATCTAAATGAGTTAAACTAACCAGGCCCACCAGAGAATCTGGAATTTTCCCTTGAAAAGAAGAGCTTTGCAACAGAAGTTGCTTTAGATTTTGAAGCTCGCCGATATCCTCTGGAATCTCACTCATCAAGTTTGGATTCCGAGACAAATCAAGAACTTCAAGTTTAGTTAGATTGCCAAAGACAGCAGGTACACTACCTGAAAGCAAGTTGTTTCCCATGTTGAGGACTTGGAGGTTCTTCAAGGAGCCTAAGCTTTCAGGGATATTTCCTTCTATGTGGTTTGTTCCCAAATCAAGCACTCTCAAGGATGCAAACTGAGAAATCTGAGATGGGATAGTGCCCCATATGAGGTTGGTACTGAGATTTAAAGTCTCCAAGGAAGCACACTCAGAGAGGTGAAGAGGGATGGGCTGGTTGAAGATGTTATCAGCAAGGTTGAGATAAGACAGATTTGGGAGGTCACAAATGGAAGATGAGATATCCCCAGAAAGGTTTAAGCTCTGAAGGTTGATAGAAGTTACTGAGAGTGAAGGTGTTGTGGAACAGGTTATTCCAGTCCAGTTACAGTAGTGGTTTGATGAAGTGTTGGACCAGCTGGACAAGGCCTTCTTAGAGTCTTCAATGGAGGCCTTGAAGGAGAGAAGGATGTCCCCCTCTGATGAAGCTGAACTAAGATTGAAGATTGAAATGGACACAGAGAGAAGAAGGAATAGGTATGTACAGAGTGTAGTAGTGGCCATGAGCTTGGTGTCTGCAAAAGAACTTGCTTTGAGATGTTTTCAACAACGGTTTTCTGTATATCCGTGTTAACTGTTAAGTGAAGGAATGTGTCTAGAGATATTACTGGAGCTCGATGGGCTGGAAAGAAAAAAAGCTTGCATTTTTACGTGCAAAAACTCATCATGGCCTTTGAGAAATTTGCTGATAAAACCACAAAAGTCTCCCCTTCTCTCTCTTTTTAAAGACTTTTTTCCCTTCATGGCATTGTGGTCAAAAGGAATTCTATTTGGACAAGAAAATGGTACAATAATTTCCACACAGAAAGAGATAGAAGGGAATCAAGAGATAAGAAAACATAAAATGTCAATCTGTTGAAAACATACAAAGGAACACATAAACGTAAGATTAACTATGTTTTTAGTGTTTACATAGATTAGAAGTAAATATTTTTTATATTTACACATTCTTTTATTTTTCTCAGATATTTCCTTTAAAAAATATGAACATGTCTCTGAACTTAAGATTATAAAATATCATATTAATAATGTAACATTAACATTAAGGTAACATATTTCTTTTACCTGTCTGTTTTGTTTCACTTATTAGTGTATTTATTTGTTGTTACTAGTAGTAGTAAATTTCTCCGAAACAGGGGAAACAATGTCAGGTGAGAAGTTAGAAGGCATTGTCCCAAAATAGTTGTCACTGTTATAGACCATCCACTCACTAATATCACGGAACTTTTCACTCCAAGAAGAGAAAGAAGTGAGTTTTTTCAACGTTTGAAACAGAATCCAAAGAAGCTAACAGTAATGTAGGATTTGACCTTCGAACACCCAAACCAAACCTTTATCTATTTTATTTATTTAGTATTGCTACTAATATTATTTTACTGGGGCAACCAATTCAATGCATGTCATGTGCTACCACCTCATTACATTGAAGACGTTTTGGCAAGGTCACTTGGTCACGTGCCCCCATTGTCAATTCGTGCTCCACAGTGGGCTCTGCAATTGACCGTCAGAACTCAGAAGTCAGAGAGCTTTGATTATGCCCAAGGAACCAAACAAAACTTTTCATTAAACTTTGCACCTTCTCCTCGGGGAAAATAAGTTAAATTATATGTGAATTATAGTTATCATAGTAAATTTTGTCACGGTTTTATTCTTAGAGAATGTTTATTGATTAAAGAAGAAGATATATATAACCTCATTGATCTCTACTCCTAAATTTAAATTATGTGTAACTATTCGATATATCAGAATAAGTATTAAATTATATTTCAATATAAAAGATAATTGAATATTAGTTGGCTTAACTGAGTTTTAAATTTTTAATTTTTTATTAAAATGTAGCTAAATTTGGTATTATTGTTCAAAATAGGTTCAGAGAGTAGATTTAAATTTGACTTGAGAAAAAAATATTATCATATGGAAAAGTTAGAAGGGTGGTGCAAATGAGAAAGATTGAGAAAGTGTGTGAATATGAGGAGGAAAGAGGAGGGGACATGGAAGAAAGGGTTCTCGTGAGTGACAGTGTTGCTGATAAGAGACAGAGGTCCCCATCGCACGTTTCATCAGAGTGGTTTGGAATTACATGAACTCCAAATAATAGAAAAAGAGGGTGACAAAGGTCAAGATAACTTTAGAGTAATATATAATACTACTTCTACAAAACATATACAATTTTTTATTTTCTTTGCTTAACTTATTTGGACCACCCATTATCTTATTTCAAAAAATAAAAGCGCCCTTTCTTGATAAATATAAAATAACCACAATTGTTTGTATGCACGAGACCGCAAAAGGCAAAAGGGTATTTGAGGAAATAAATAAGTGTATGGGACATGACCAGGTAGATCCTCTGCTGCACAAAATTTATTGTAGCGGTGCAGGACTACATGACTAATAATGAATCAAAATCCACCAAATCAGGGATTTTACCTTGGACAGTAAAATGAAAACAATAACTTGAATATATTTTTCCTTTCTTAAATATGAATGGAGTTTATTTATATGGTTTGAATTCATCCTTTTTTCTAATCTTCCCATACTTAGAAGTCCGTTTATCACCAATTAAATATTAAACACTTAGTAAAGGGTCACTTCATATTCATAAGTTAAGCATTGCATTATAGAAGTAAATACTTAAAACTATCGATCAGAAGCATTTAGGAGTTGGACCACTACAAGTACAACATGTTCGGGATTGAAAAGGATGCTTGAATCTCTTATGTACGATACATAGTCGTTGGTTTAATATTGATTAATTCAAAAAAAAAATAATGAACTAGAAAAAAAAAAGTCACCTAATATGATTTAGTATGGTAAATGAATATCTTTTTTAAGACGGTTATACTAGACTTTTTTTTTAGATATTAATGAGTATTGACAGAACTAGATAAAAGATGTGTTGAAAGTTATACTGAGAGTCAAGTACTGATACAAAAGGTCTGTCTTTTGAAAATGATATTATTAGCTAATGATGAAAGAGAACAACATGGCTTATGTGAGAAAATATAATTAATGTCAGAAACATGTCGATTGGCACAACTCTCTTTTTGAGAATTTACATTCAGTTAGCATCTTATGGTTATTTCACACATGGGAGATAGACATTTTAGGACCATTCCCACTTATAGCTTGACAACTCAAGTTTCTAATAGTAGCAATTGAATATTTTACAAAATAAATTCAAGTTGAACTAGTGGCAACATCTCCACCTCAAAGATACAAAACTTTATATGAAAAAATATTGTATGCAGGTTTGACATTCCAAAATTCCTTATATCAGACGATGAAACATAATTTGTGAGTAATTAAGTCAAGTATATGTGTCGTGACATCAAAATAAGACAGATGTTCTCATCAGTAAAACACCCACAAACAATTGGGCAGATAGAGGTAGCAAATTGAGTAATCTTAAGAGACTTGAAGAAAAGGTTGCAAACTACAATGGGGGTTGGTCGGATGAGGTACCTTGCATATTGTAGTCCTACTGTACCAACCCTCAATCAACAACCCATGAAACACCATTCAACTTACTCTGTGAAACTAACGCTATGCTCCCGATTGAAATCAATGATTCCTCACTTCGAGTCACTCAATTCATTCCTAATTGATCAAAAGAAAGGATCCGAGTTAATCTAGATATTATTGATGAAGTCAAAGAATGCACCCGCATAAGTAGTGAAGCCCTAAAGTGGAAGACAAAGTTGAAATACAAAAGTAAGGTGATTCTTAGGAGTTTAAAGTAGTGAATCTATTATAACAAAAGGCACAACCAAGTCAAATGGATAACAAACCCTCCCCTAAGTGGGTTGCACCATACAAAATTCGAGAAGTAGTCAAGAGAGGGCATACAAACTTGAAGCCCTGGATGGCGAACAAATCCCTCGACCTAGAACACTTAGAGTTTGCATTTCTATTCCAATTGATCATCATGTAATAGAGTACAACACTCTTTTTCCTTGAGTTTTTTCCTTTAAATTTTCTCAAGGGTTTTTAACAAGGTCGCTCGATTTAATAAAGGATTATTTCACTTATCTTTTGCAGGAATGACCACTTGAGTTTTCCTTTAAGCGAAGGGACATCACAACTTTCTCCTTCACCCATTCTTTCGTTTGGGCACGAAGATAGTCTATCTCAATTTCCTCAACACTAAGGTGATTTACCTCTTGTTGAGAGGTTGCAAGTTGTTTCGCCTTTTTCTCATTAGCCAACAAGAGTGCCATAGTTCGGACACTCGTTGATTTGGCTATAGCCATCATTTAGTGGAGGAATCCTTACAAACCTTCATAGAGAGAAGTCAAGTCTTATTTCTCCAACATCTCCGCATCTCTTTCCAGATACTTGTGATCACGATTATGGGTAAAGAGGTAGAAATTAGGTACCAAAAGCTCCCTTTGAGAACCTTAGCGCTTCTAGTCCCCTCCAACTACTATTTCCATCTAGGGGCCCCTACCATCGAATTTCGAGTTGGTCGACTACATGGGAACGATTTTTGTATTCCTCCTCCTCGACTTTCTTTTTAGTTAAGGGTTTAAGAGAGTCTTTTTGGCATCATTACATTGCACAAAGACTTTATACGGACCCTTGTCCATGTTAAGAGTAACAGTCTTTTCAGCATTTTTCAATAGAGTTCTTTTACTCTAGGAAGGATTGTGTCTTTCGACATGTATAATGGGTAAATGTTTTCTCTCCTAGGTGTTTGAATGAACACTTTTAGTATTCTTCTTATAATCTCTTTTGATCCATAATGATAACAACGTTCCTGTTTTGAGCTTTAAGATCATTCTTCTGAAACTTTAAGGAATACTTTTTATCTTAGCAACAATTTTGCATGGTATCTCCTCTGCTCGCTGTTTTTCTTTTTTTTTATGGTAAGCTTAATATAAGCACTGAAGATAGTAGTTTATATTCATTGAATAATTTATTTCTTTTGATGACTTCTCTTGATATGTCAAGCTTTAATATACTCGTTGCATATAATGCATTTTGTCTTTACACAATGTCTTTAATAATTGATAATGTCTATATATGTAGCATAAACTTTTGCATCAATTCATGATAAAAGTTTATATTGTACACGACAAACAATTGAGAGTTAGAGTTGAATAGTTCTCGTGTCAGGAGGTTGACGACGAACACAATTTTAGCTTTTTTTTCAAAATATCATTTAATGTTGACCTAAACTTACATCTTTGGTACAATTGACATTTCTTGCATCCAAATAGTAAATTGTGTGTGTGCACACTCACGTGTATGTGTGTATTCAAAAGGTACAATGTTAGTTGTGTGTATTGTCTGATCATATAAATGTATATTTTGGTTATATAAGTGTTATGTCAGATGTGAAGAAATAATGCATAATGTTTCTTTTGTCATATGCAACTTGTATCTTACATGATCTATTTTGTTGAACATTAATAGTCTTTCAGACGATGCAAGATTATGTTTGAACTTAGGTGTTTTCAACACTTAGTAAAAATCATAGGGTGTTGGATTTTTTCTCAACATAGTTAATGCTTCTATGTTTGCAATATAATGAATATTTTCTTATAAACATATTTTGTTAGTAGTGTATTGTATGATTGAAATGTTGGGTTGTTAAAGGTGATGAAAATGAAAAAACAAAATTTGTTAGTTTGAACGGGTGAAGTTTAAGTGAGATATATTATATGTTTAATAATTAAATAGGTAGAATATTGTGTTTGGGTCAAATTGGTCCAAGATGATATCATTTTTCTTAGCAAAAACATTACTCCATTTTACGTATAAGTAGTAGAATTGTGTTGGATCACTTTAGTGTGAATCTATAAAACTCTACAGAAGTTTGAATTAAGTAGAGTTGTTGAGTGTTCCCTTCGTTTTCCTAGAAAATTCAATTAGTTGGAAATCCGAGAAGTTTCATCATTGGGTGATCGTTTCGTTTGTCCAGTGAAATTCAATTAATTTGAGAGATTTGGTTGCTAGGCAAAATTCATCTAGTGAAATTTTGAAGTTTTATATGTTGGGCAACTAAAAGTCATTCGGTGAGTTGACTCCTTTGACTAAGTGAGCAAAATGGTGGTTAAATGAATTTCAACATATGCTTAATTTGTTGGGCAAGTAGAGTGTTTTCTAAATTTTGAAAAACATGTTTTTAGATATTTCTAAATGCTAAAATTTGTTTTTAAATAAAGGTTCATGCTAAGCATCACTATGGATTTTGACATCTCAGTTAGGCTGACACTCTCGAACTCATCAATCATTTGTCATCACACGAAAACATATTATTAAAGAGAAAACGAAAAGAACAAGATACAAAAATCATGGGGGACCATACCAAATCCATGCAAGAAAAAAAAACACCCTACAAACGAAACAAGAGGAGTTTAAACCTATTATGGAAGAAATCCAAGCTAATACAAGCAAGTAAACTATAATACAACAATTATCTTTCTTAAAGATATGAGTCACTCTAAACTCCATAGAAGCGCAAATTTGCATACACTTTCTCTATCTACTTTTAAGAGACCAAGGAATAATTTGAAGAGAGTAAAAGGCTTGATAAAGCAAGGAAGAATCAGACTCTAACCAAAACCTTTTATAACCCTTCGACAAAGCATATCAAATAGCAAGAATGACACTCATGACCTCAGTATAAAGAACATAATGAATCTCCAAAAAATAAAAAAGCTACCCACATAATCACCATGACTACCCCTGAAATTGTCACCACAAGCAACAATTCCACAAATGTTAAAATCTGTTCATCTTTTTCTAAATTGTTATATTTTATCAATAATTATGCTTGAATATCATTACAAGGGGGTGAATGATAAATATGTAATTTATTAGTATTTAAATAGAGTTGGAATGTATATGATGTTATGGTTGTAATATGATTTGTGGTGTTTGTAAACATAGTTATTTTATAGGAGAGAATATTTTGTTGAGATGTTTAGGTTGTGTATTGAATTTGTGATTTTGAAGAAATTGATCCTAACTCTATTAACATTGAACTCAGAGGAAAATATTAACTAATAAGAGTCAAAGGAGGTTCCTATGACCTACTCTACAGTGTGAGAAAGAACCATGTCTAGTAGTTCATACAGATTTACCTTGTCACATGAGTTAATACATTATATTATATAACTTTGTTATGTGAGACAACTTAGTGAAGATAGTGTGACAAGTGAAAATGTATAACTCTAATTCAATGATATTTGACTTTCGAAAGTAGAGTCAAATGAAAGTGATGTTGATGTTAGTGACTTATAACATGAGAGGTAGCCAATAGATTGATAGTTAAACGTCTAATTTTGATAGATGTTTAATGAATAAATATATTGTGTATCTATGAGAGTATATGAATGAGATAAATGATATTATGAAATGTAAAGTATATGTATATGATTTTGATATATACATGTATGTGAGATTTTAAAGTACTAAATTTGATGTGCTTGTATGTTATTTTTCAAAATATAATTACAGTGTGTTACACGAGAGCGTATGATATATTAAAAGAAAAATATTAACATGGCCTAAAAAAGGAGATAAAATTTATTTTTCTATTTTTGTTAATTTTTTTTATTTAAGATATGTATATATTGTAATTATCTATAAAGTAAAAAGATTTATTTTAAAAAGACTGATGTAATGTGAATATTAAATATATGTAATTATCATATGATAATTAGTAGTACCGTAATTATTAGGAAAATATTACAACTCACATCCTTCTTCCCTATTTTTTTACGCATAGGTGGAAGTAAGTTAGTTAAATCATGAGAAATTCACTCTTCTCCATCCTTTTCACATTAAAATTTAGAAAGCAAAACTACTTAGATTTTCCAAAATAATTGATCTGAAATGAAATTTTAAATAACTGAACTGAATTAAATTTGTAATAACTAAATTGTTTAAAAATAAAATTGAATTTATGTTGTATTCTAAAATCAGTTTTAACATTATACTATTATGAAAAAAGTTTAGTAAACTATACTTATCTTAAAATAGTGTCTACCAAAATGTAGTCTATGTTATCACTTCAAGCACACGAAAGTTATAATGGGAACTTTTTGCGATTGCTATAATCACATTGGTTCACGACTTCATGTGAACCTATATTTAACATCTTATGCAAATGTTAAAACTTCCAATATTGTATATATGACAAAAAGTTACCAATTGTTTTGTTAAATTTTGAAAATAAATTGCTTAATATTAAAAAAATCAATATGTATAATTGATCTATCTTTAAACATTTTTTAAAATTGTTTTGGCGTAAAAGACTAATTCGGTTCAAAACAGGTTAATTTAGTTTGTCCAATCTATTTGATAGTTTAATAGTTTTCACAAATTATTTCTCCAATTCAACTTAATCATTAGAAATTTAGTTGAATTTGGCATTCTAACATTTATTGTTTTAGTAATTGCGCTGTTATAATAATAATTATGTTATTATAATCATCTTCGATAGTCGTGATACACAGAAAGAGAATGTTTATATTTCCAATAATAATAATAATATAAAAATATAAAATTTGTAACTTCTTAGAAAATAAAATGAATTATAAATTAAAATTAATTTATATATATATATATATATGTATATTTTTGTATTTAAAATAATCGCTTATATATAAGGTAATTCTTACAAAATTATTCATATTTTAAGAAAGTGAGATGCGATGAATATTATTGGAAGCAAAAGTTTTAACAATTACAGAAGGTGAGATGCCCTGCGTTGTATTTTGGAAAGGGAAAGGGGATCATAAAATGTCGACTTTCTCTGACAAAGTGGACGAAATCCAAAAAGTTCCGAAGGGTACCAACATATCAAAAGATTCTTAACTTTCTCTCTGATTTCTATCAACACGTAACATTGCCACGAGGATACTTTCTCTTTCTCCATTCAAGACGCACCAAAAGTTCTGACATATTTCAATTTATTTATTTTCCCAGATAATCTTCTGCTTCTTCGCAGAAAAAAAAATGCAAAATATGCCCTCACACTTAAATTTCTTACAGGATTGTGTTTGCTTTCCTACTCTATTACTACCATTTCTTTTTATTCAAGACATTTTCACTTTTAATAAATCCGTAATCAGTGCAGTTTAGCTTGCAGATAAAATTTATGCTGAAATAGTAAAAAAAAATGCAATTGCTTATTTTGATAGTCTTACCAAATATAAATATACTGTACCATCGGAAAGTATTAACTATTTCCAAATATTTAAAAGCATTATATATATATATATATATATATATATATATATAATTAAAACATAATATAATTATTTTCATCATGGTATCGTAATCATGTTCATATCACCATCTTATGTGTATCTTAATAAATTTATTTTTAGTCACACATTATATCATAATTAAATGCAATCTAAAATACTATAAACCATAATAAACAAATTTCATCAGAGAATAATATATGTTATATTATAAACTCATAAAACCTTAATTAGAGTATAGAGTTTGTTTGGATTAGATGATTTGAGAAAGTGGATTTGAATTGATATAAGATGAAAGTGTGTGAAAAGTTTAGTTGTTTAAATTAAAAGAAAAACGATAAGATTTGAATGAAAAATTTATAAAAATTTGTAAGTGATGTGATGTGTATAATTAATAAAATATTTTTTAATGTAAAACAATAAAGTTAAAATTTATTTAAAATTAAATATAATTAATATGTTAAATATGATTAATAATCTTATTTTTTTTATTATTAATAATTTTTTTTATTAATAGTATTATTTTGTAATTTAATTAAATTTATTATTATTTTAGTAAATTATTATTATTATTATTATTATAGTTTTTATTTTTATTATATTATATTATACTATTAATTGTATTTATTTTATTTTATAAATATAAATGAATTAATGCTAAATGTTAATAATATAAAAATATAAGAAAATAATCATTTTTTCTTAAATCCTCGCATGGTTGCGAGGAAAGTCCAACTTCTATTTTTTAATATTTAATTAATATTTTAAACATTGGTTTACACATTGGTTATCCGTCCGTGCAAAACCATTTGGAGAAACAAACAAATCCTTAGAATAAAAAGAAAATGATGTAGAGAAAAGAGGATTTTCTAAACTGAATATTTTAAAATGAATTAAGAAATGAAGGTCTAACTTTTAAAATATTATGGTTTTATACTTAGCTTATAATAATGAGAAATTTAGATAAAATATGAATTGTAACATTTGTTGTTCTACACAAATTTGTTTTATTTAAGACTTTGATTTAAAAAAATAATAGTAATTTCAAAATTCAACTATGAAGTAGTTATTCTTGCTCAGACAATAATTAAGTTAAAACAATTATCTTTCTTATAAATTTTTGTTCAACCAAGAATAGGGATCATGTAGCTCAAGTGAAGATGGGATTCAGATCAATCCCTATTTTCTTTGTTATTTTAAGTGATAACTAGTCAATAAAACTAAAGATATTTTGACTCTAACAACATCTGATCGCTTAATCAAAATCGCCACAAAATATGAATTCTTTTAATGATATATTTTAGTGTAGATTCTCTTTCAAACAATAATTATATAACTTAAGTTGATGATTAAAGAAACTAGTTAGTAACTAATATTTAACTAGAAGTGTAGAAGTAGTATATTTTGTAAAATTAGTATGTTTTGTTAAATCTATCAAGATAGTTAAAAGAATCTATATTAAAGTAAGATATGATGGACTTTTAAAATTCTTTACACATCTTAATCTCTATGTTCGAACATAATATAATATTAGTATTTAAAAAATAATTAACTTTTTATTCAATTAATGAAAATTTTTACTTTTAATTGTTATGATACTTATAATATACTTGTATTATATGTTTGATAAAGATATTAACTCATCATTTTATTTCGTTGTAGTAATCTTAATAGTCTTCCTAGACCGATTCTAAAATATGAATATATATCGAAAACAAATTCAAATGAATAAATATATACTTATTTTTATATATTTATATTTTGAAAAAGTTTTTAATAATTTTAAATATTATGCATTGGTTTTCGTTTATAATATACGAGTTATGAGATATTATATTATGATGTATCGTAATGGATAGCAAGTCACCATTATTCATTATTTCTATAAGTGTTTTTTATTTTTATTTTATCATTTACTACAATAACAATAATAAACTTGTGAAATAAAATATTAAAAGTAATAAAAAATAAAAAATATAATTATCTATAACGAATAAAATATTGAACCATTTATTTATTTCCACTATTTTTACTTAATATAAATAATCTCATTTGTTACTATACTTATATTCTTTTTTCTTTCTTTTCTATTTTCTCAATTTCGAAATTAGGATAAATTTTGCATGTTACTTGAATTCAGTCAAATTGTTTTCACTTATTTCTTTTTATTTCCCTTTTCATATTAAGTTAATCCAACTACATAAAGCATATTATCAAAACCAAATTGAATGAAAATAAAAAAGAAAAGATGAATGAACTGATGTAAAAAATAAAATAAAATAAAAATATTTAAAATAATAATAATAATAATAATAATAATAATAAAATGTCGTTTTAAAAGGTATTTTTAGTGTATTTCCACCAAACAAATCTTACTATCTTTGTGCACTTTTCTTTCTAATTTTTTATCAACGAATGACAGGAATATGTTGTTCTTTTGAGTCGCTTTCAGTTTGATCTTGGTTATCTTGCACGGACTCCTTCCCATGGGTTAGAGTTACAATACATTAAATTCACTTTTGTTTTCACGACTTGAGAATATAATATATTATATATTTATAATTGTGTATCTCATATTTTTCAATTTATATTATGTATAATTCTAAACTTTATCTATTCAAGAAAAATTATTTCTATGCGTTATTATTTTATTTATTTTGATGATTACATAATACTTAAAAAAATCACAATGTTATTTTATATATATATATATATATATATATATATATATATATATATATATATATATATAT
>Ga0099824_1000474_pt1 | contig 47227 bp, 25 predicted proteins | sample SiratrowhiteBW_FD_76837 | JGI IMG/M metagenome (GOLD analysis project Ga0099824, IMG submission 76837) | Root nodule microbial communities of legume samples collected from California, USA - Siratro white BW | ecosystem: Host-associated > Plants > Roots > Nodule | place: USA: California... | reverse complement strand
TAATTAGGTCTAACAACATCTCAGTCTCTAGCTATTTTTCTGGAAAAAAAAAAAAAAAAAAATTTGAAAAGAATCAAAACCCAAATTAACCATAAAAAAAAAAAAAAAAAAAAAAAAAAAAAACTCACAGTTACCTTTTTCACATTTGCATCAATATTATATCTCTGATTATAACCGACAGTGAAAGTCACAAGGTACTTGGGCTTTATGGTTAAATCCTGCAAGCAGCAACTTAATCAAATGCTCTGTATGATATACCGCTATAAAAGCATCAGGGGCCTCTCCAGTCCAAAATTTTACAGACTGGCCAAATAACAAACATACAAAAAATCCAGCTAGAAGAAAAATGCACATGTGGCAAGCAACAAAAGTTTTCTAGACAGTATTCTTTCCCAAATTATCTCAATCTAGTAATTGAGGGGTTACATCAGTTTTCCTGGTCAAAACATATAAGTTTGCAGGTGCCCATTGACAAAATTGATTTTCCATAATTGATTACAATAAAAATTGATTTTGAAGTGATGAGATTTATGTTTGGATGTTTTTACTATAAAAACAAGGTAGTTTTAAAACAGCATAAAATTTTTATCCAACTGAAAAAATATCTGAAGTTGTTTCAACATAATCAATTCTAAACCATAATAATTTCCACAACATGAAACCAAACACATGAAATTTATCTAAAATTTCATTAATTGTATCTAAAGGTGATTCTAGAAAATCCAACTGAAATCAAACAAGCACGAAGTCTTCTTTAACAAGTTTATGAACAACAGTACAGGAACTTCAGATGTTTTCTATGTTTTAAACCTCAAATGCTCCCGAAGAAAGAATGAAAAAGAAAAAAAAAAAAAATGTTTTAGGATACACACCTCACTGGGCTGACCCCACAATCTACGCAAATAAAAGTCCGTCTCAGCTTCAATAATATCAGGAGGTAATCTTTCTGCACCTCTTGGATTTGATGGAACCCATATCTGCAATACAGAATCATGAAATTTGCAGCAATCATTATTCAGACTTTAATAAACCAGTTTCCCAATATTGTATAATACAAAATCATACCCAAGAGCCACTAACAAATTAATCATGTGGCCTTTCTGCACCTCTTGTTTTGATCTTATTTAATTTTTCCAATTCTGCAACATCACCACAGCACTAATTTCCTACTCTCTTCCTTGCATTTGAATCAATGTTATATCAATTAATAAAAGCACATCGTTTCTGCTCGTAAGGAATTTTAATTTTCACATTTCAACTTCCCTAGATTGTTGATGGTGAAATAGTGTGTGGGTGTGCAAGAGAGAGGGAGACACGGAGAGAGAGAGAGCTTTTCTAAGCATATGTTAACTTGGGTTAAATAATTTATGAATTAAAAAATTTACTTAAGAATGCATAATGATTAATTTTAGGCTGAGCAGTCTGTTGCATGACTGAAAGGAAGATTTACATTTAGGAAAGCCAGCCAGCCAGTTTTAATCTTCTTTGTTACTACAGCCGTATTTCCCTTGAAATAAACAAATAAAAGGGAAGCAGAAGACTAACAACAGAAATGAATAATTTCAGCACACTATTTACTCGTAAACTCAAGTTCCCATCTACTTAATCTGGGGTGCCTATCCACTAAAACCCATTAAAGCATGATTCTCAAAACGTCACAGATTTAAAATTGTAAACTGACATTAATTGATAAAATTTACTTCATTCTTCTTGCCCACTTACTCATTACACTTTCTATACCATCCTTCATTCAACAAATGATGTGCATGAAACTTTGAAGAGATTGGGAAACCTGTTCCAACTATATTATTCAATTATATCTTTTTCATACTCAATGAAAGTTACACAGATATTAACTTTCTTGCATCCAGCAATTTTAATGTCCTTAGCAAGGCTGACATGAGCTGTGTACCTTCATCGTATCATTTATTAACTGCTGCTGTGATGAGTCGCCATTATTATTTTTTACAGAAGACAGTGCATTGCCAACTGCATATTTCTCTTGAATGTAAGAAATGTCAATGGCAGGAAGCAGGTTGGATGGGAAATTCAACTGCAAATCGTTAAAGAGCCATTAGAGTTCAATTATTAAGTCCAACAACATTCATATTTGACCATCAAATGCTGAAGCAGAAGGTATGCCTAACAGTAAGGTACTAAAAGTTTGCACCTTTGTATTCAATGCCGGAAAGGACACTCCAATAAAGAAGCCAAAAACTATTCCAACAAAAGTTGTCACAATAAGTCTCATACTATCGCTTGGTTTCCTATTGGCAGAACTGTATTCAGCAAGATAAACAAAGTTGAACTAAGTTTCTGATGTAAACTAGAACATTCGAAATTTCTTGAAATGACAAACAACGTAAACAAAGTTGGTTCATCCATGAAGATTAGACCTGCGTGTACTGATCCCCATTTATATCCAAGCTTTTTCTGATTGTATGTTCATAAAACTATACACAAGAGCTTGTCTTCTTCACTAGTTAGCAAGGCACGCATCCCCCCATACAAGGAGCAAAGATACTTGTCATAAGAAAACAGGCCCTGTAGAAAGTACAACGAACCAACTAAACAAGTTACAGAATGGAACCAGAAAATGGTTAAAAAAAAAAAAGAGGAACATACACCATGGTATAAGACAAAAAGATTAGAATTCAGATACAATATCCCTCCGCGCCGAAAGAATATCCAGTTAGAGAATTATAAATTATAAGTATTATTGATAGCTGTACTGGACTGGGATGTGACTAGTTGTACCACACTAACACTTCGTTGATTTGGTAAAACATCTGTGCGATGATTCTGTATTCTTCTTATTAGAAGAGAGAAGAAAATATTTTATTTCTCCATTCTGTTTTAATAACATAGCCATTGATGTATAGACAGAATTAATGCCAAAGAGGAAACCAAATCTGTTGTAATGAAGAAGTAAGAAATAGCCTATCATCTGCAATCTGATCATAATTTTATTCAAATCTGATTCTGAACAGATTTATTACAAAATCAAATCAAGGCATCAATAGGAAATAATTGATACAAAAATAAAGAAAAACTTGTGACCCCCCTTATATGGAACTCAAAATTTGGGCTTTGAGCGTTGATCCTTTTTTCTTAAAAAAACAACTTTTCTTGGAGCATTCTTCAAGTGTCTTAAGATTCTACACACCACTCATTCAGGTTGAATATAGACAAAAATTTCAATAATGTTATTTACCATAAGACTCCTCTCGTGCACTTCCTCAAATATCCCTTCTTGATCTCCCTTTTCTCTTCCCAGGACAAAAAAAATATATATACAATCTACTCTCATATACTTGTGCCTTTTGGGGCCTTGGTTGTACATATAAACTCAACTCTTCTCAATAGACTTCAACCAAACCACCTTAATTGATTTGGTTATTTATTTACCACGAGATTCCTCTTGAGAACTTCCTCAAATACCTCTTCTTGTTCTTGGTCTTCATTTCCTCTTTCTAGGACCAAAAAATCATACAATCTACTCCTCATATTAGTGCCTTCTGAGGCCTTCGTTGTACATCTTCATTGTACTCTTCTCAATAGACTCCAAACCACCTTAATTGATTTTATGTTATTTTTCTTTGTCGATATTGCACCAATCTCTCTTCATACACATTCATTTTGTATCTTGTCTTTTCTTGTATGGCCACATATCCCTATTATCATTCTCAATTCTACCCTTCCAACCTTTTCTCTTGTTGTCCCTTCAAAGTCCAACATCCACAACCATAAAGTCTAGTCAGATCGTAGTAATATGATAAATCTTGTCTTTGTGCTAGGTAGGTACTTTGAGGTCACAAATAACCCCTGATGTCTTTCTCCACTTTAGTCATCCCTCTTGTATCCTATTACGACATGCTCATTAATTTTCCCATTGTTTTGTAGTTTTGATCCCATATACTTAAACTTAAAAACATGTGGTATGATATCTTCTCCCACTTTTACTTCCACCAATTCTTCTTGTCATTTGCTAAAATTGTAATGCATATACTGCCTTGCTAAAATTGTAATGTTTCCTATGTTTAAGTTGAGAGTTCTTCCGTTGATTCTTCAACCAAAACTATATCATCTGCACAAACCACGCAATAAGGAATAGATCTTTGTAAGTCCCTAGTAAGCACATCCATGATTAGATTAAGCAAGAGGACTTTAGCCTAAGTCATAATGTAATCCTGTTCCTATAGGAAAAACCATAATCTCAACTCTTGATGTTTTCACACTAGTTACCCCCACACACATGTCTTATACAGCCCAAATATGAGCACTCAACTTTCTTGTACAAAATATTCTACAACAGTTCTCTTGACATTCAATGTTAGTTTCTTTGCTAATTATCTTTCCATCAGCCTCTATATAAGACAAATTGCTTGTTATAGGCCTTCCCAGCATAAAACCAAATTGGTTCTCTACAATCCATGTCTTCATCTTAACCTACTCTTAGTAACCTTTTCCCATAGTCTCCTGGTGTGACTATAATTAGCACAATTATGAATATTTCCTATGTTCTTAAATATAGGGAAGAAAGTGTTCTCCTCCACTCATTTGACATTTTCTTAGTCTCATAAACAAATCTAGCTGCCCATATTTTTATTCTCTCTCCAGCAGTTATTCAATTTTTCAATGTCTCGTATGTTGTCTTTCCAGCTTCTCTGATGGGGGGAAACAATAAACTTTCAGGTTCGTCTTACAGTGTGTTTACAAGCAACAACCTAAGGCCTTAGCAAGCTTCAACTTTATGGGAAGAATTCGAATATCAAAACTGTCAGTGTTTTAGGAGTCATAACTATATTACTAATCTCATGGACTCCTCCATGTATTAGTCGTACTTCATTAAAACTAGAACTACATTAATGGTGATAGGATGTTATTCCTCTAAAATAAAGAATTTAGTTTAGAACCAAAACCAAAAAGTAAGGAGTTACGTCCCTAATGAGAAAATAGATTCGAACAACTTCATAAGTTGTTTTAAATCACGTGGATACATTTTGCACAATCTAAACACTCAGTCACATCAATTATCAGCGTAATTCTCCCCTTTTCCATATAACCCCAGAATTTCGACAGTCTGTCAACTTGAATCCTCCGATTACAAAGATGTTTCACTCCCTCGTCCTAATTCTTGAATAAAATAAAATAAAATAAACCATAAGCAAGAAAATCACGTGCTGCTTTTCTCCTAATAACTACCGCAAACCACGGAATATCCCAAAATACTCGGGGATTAAGTAACCATGTGTCATTTCTCCCAATTACAAGGAACAACAAAGGAAAAATTAAATAACAGCAAGTGGCAGAGTAATATATATTACACGATCTCTAAAAACCGCAGAAGACAATAGAAGAGGGGAGAAGGAGAAGCGCACCAGAAACTGGAAGCAAGATCTGGCAAAGAGAGTGGGTTTTAAGTGGAAAAACAACACTCAGGGAGGTTGCCGGTAACCGAAATCCGAGATTTGCGGCAATGGCGGTGGTGGTGATGGAGTTCTTCGAGGAGAGGAACAATGGTGAAGAAAAAGGGATTTAGCAGCAGGAGTAAACAAGAATTGTGTTTGGAATCTTCTCTCTTAGGTTTGGGTTTGTAACACCACCAAACCCAACACTGATTTCGCTTTGCTTTTAGCACTTTTGGTCTTGGTGCGTTGGTTTTGGTGTGCAACTTCTTTCTCAGAAAATTAGTACAAAAAATTTAAAAAGAGACCAATATTTGAATTTATAACTACTTTTGCCGTAATTTTTTTTGCCTTCACCTGAATCTGTTGCACAGTAAGATCTGAACGGATAATTGTCGCTCCGGAAAATTCAAGCGGAAAGATGGTTGAGTCACACTTTTCAACTATTTTTCTTTTATAGATTAATTCATATTTATTCGTCTAAATAATTTACTTGTTCTTTTATTATTAATTAGCAATGAAAACAATAAATTAAAATATTCAAAAACATAACTATACATCTTTAATTTTAAAACAACTTGACTAGTAAACCATTTGTAAAGTAATTTTTTAATTTTAGTTTTTTAATAATAGTAATAATCATCTACAAAGTGAAACATCTCATCAATGCCAATTAAGAAGATTTAAGTATTGATTAAATAGTTACTGATTTTGTTTCTTTGACCTTTAAAATAATATTGATTTGATTTGATGGAAAGACTCACACAAAATAGGAAACATACACGAGTCTTCCTAAATACGACAGATAGAAATTAAATATAAAAGTTACTATGTTAGTTTCAAAACAACGACCATACAAGTAAGGAATTGTTTTAACACTTTACTAAAGGAACAATGTAATTATTTAAATAATAAAGTAACTAAATTAATATATTCTTTAATAATAATAATGATACAATTAAATTTTATGTCCTGTGACAAAGAATAAAAACCTAATTATAAAAAAAAAATTCAAAGTATATGTAAATTAAAGCAATGTTGATATTGATATGTTCAAAAAGGAATGTTTGTCTGATGCAGCTCTATGCAGTAAGGTCACAGTACAGGCTTATTCGTCTTGATCCACCTCAACCTACTTCTAATTCGTATAAAATGCTGTAAAAAATTATTGATAAAAGTTGGTAGATTAATGGGTTAACTCATTTTAAGAATGCAGTAAAAATAATAAATATTTTATATGAAATTAAATAGTTTCTGTATGTAGTACCAAATAAAATAAGAATATATGAATTAAAAGAATAAAATATAAAATAAAAATTAATATTCCAAATAACAACCTGGCTAGAAAAAATAAGTTGGGATAAATAAGATGGGCGGTTCAATATATTTTATTACCCCTATTCTTCAATACTTAATTTAAGATGCATCGAAAATTACAAATGAGTCGGTAAAAAAGGATTAAATATATTTTTTAAAAATATAACATGTAGTCATATTATTGGATAAAATAATTATTGAGTATTTTATACTCAATTGTATTTTGCTAAAAAATACTAAAAATTTGTAAATAATATATTTTTAATTTAAACTTGAGTAAAATATTTATTTTTTATGCTTAAAGTATTAGTTGTATGTAGAGGCAGTTAAAAAGATTAAACAACTCCAAATAATAAGTCAAAATATTGAAGAGTTGTTTCAAATAATTACATTTAAAAAAAAAAGTGGGAATTTATGTGTAATTGTGGATAACATAACCTTCATAATTAATGTTGTTTTCACTTTTTTTTTTCTTTACCTTTTTCCTTTCTCATTTCATTTTGTCTCTCACTTTGTTAGCATTATTGAAAAAACTAGCATAGGAAGATTATGAAATAAACAAAGCACGCGGAACAGAAAAAAAAAATAATTCTCATTTATTTTGATCTCAAAAGATACAAATATAATGGTTGAACCAAAGAAGACCCAACATAGAGAACCCAAATAGACGATACACATGTTCATTAGACAATACACGTGGACATGCGTCTAATGCCACCGTTTAAGCTTGCAATACCACCAGCAAGGGGTTTTCCACGATATCAAAGAGTCTCTAAGATAAATACAAAATCTAATAGTTAATCATCGTGTAATAGAACATGAAAATCAGTCAGAATCACTAAAAACTTTCAATTATATAATAAAACTTCTTGGTAGGAAATACTTTCAATAAAAAAAATAGGTTTAAACCTTAGTAGAAAAAAAAATTAAGATATCTATATAATTTGATTAAGTGAAAAAAGTTGAAGAACTCACTAATTTCTACACGGCTGGATTTATTTGTGAAAAGATGAGAAATAGAGTGAGAAATTTAAGGAGAAGAAAAGGATGAGAGATTGATAGATAATGAACACGGAATAAATAAAATGAGATATATTAATCCTTTTATAAAAAGTTGTATCCTTATATAATAATATAAAATGGTATATATACTACAAATAAAAAATATGATAGAAAACTGAGATATATTGATTGAAATAGTCTTAAAAAATTGCATATTCAATATTTAAAATAAAAACTACCATTAATTTGCAAATTTTTCTTATATGCAAATTAAATAAAATTAAGGTAAATACTTTTAGGTCTTTTTAACCATATCTTGATATTTAATTAATAAATAAATGTTAATGGTTGAAGGATAATATTACTATTTCTTGTATGTTTAGAAATAAAGTTTAAGTTTAATAAAACGGGTTCGTTAAATTTGACTATATCCAGTCAACATTCATTAACTTTTTTTAGCAGTATTAATATATTTAACCTTTTCTATATCAATTTTGTATTATAACAAAAACAACAATAATAATTAGATACATAATAATAATAATAATAATAATAATAATAATAACTATAAGAGTTTATATAAATCACAAATAGAAATAATAATATTAATAAGAGTAAATGGTCTTAATAAAAAGATTAATAATGATAATAATGTTCTTCTTTTACAATAGTAGTTAATTTATTATTATATAACAAATACGTATTATATAAAATAAGTAATAATTGCAGCTAACATTATATATATACACATATATGTATTTTATATGATAAGATTAATTTTAATATTTATATAAAAATATATAATTCAGTATGTATAATCTATAAAATGATTAAATGACATATTTGATTAGATCAGATGATATATACGCATTTCCCATTAACGTTGCACGAATTCTCTTGCAGCAGCAGGACGTTTCGAAGGTCATGTTTGGATAAAAAGTAGACAAGAATACACACATATTTATTTGTTTGTACTGCATTGATATCAAATATTTCAAACATGCATATATAAGCCATGCAATTTTAATCATTGTTGGTACTTTCTTAACGAGTAGAGACAGAAGATTTAAACACAGCCACAGATAAAACCACTGATAATTGCCATTACAATAGTTATTGCTGAAAGAGAAACTGAAGTTATATATTACAAAGAGGCATATAGAGCCTTTATTTTGAAGAAACAGTGCATGCAGAAAAGAGAGATGGTACGTACTTCACATACTAAAAGTGCTTCCTAAACGCAAACAAAAAACTTTATTTGACAAACGACAGGTCTAACTTTGAGTAGACCAAAACATGTGATGTTGGCCACTGGTTATTAGGTTTTCTTGGATGGTGGATAGTGGCCATAAGGTGGGGGATTGTAGATTGGTGGCTTCTCCAATGGTGGTGGCTCGTAAACTGGTGGTTTCTCGTAAGGAGGGTGGTATGGTGGGGGTGTGTACACTACTGGAGGTGGCTTCTCAAAGGGAGGTTCATACACTGGTGGTGGTTTCTCATAAGGCGGTTCATATACTGGTGGTGGCTTCTCATAAGGGGGTTCATACACTGGTGGTGGCTTCTCATAAGGAGGTTCGTATTCTGGTGGTGGTTTCTCGTGAGGAGGTTTATATTCTGGGGGTGGTTTCTCGTGAGGAGGTTCATATTCTGGTGGTGGTTTCTCATGAGGAGGTTGGTATTCCGGTGGTGGCTTCTCATGAGGTGGCTGGTATTCTGGTGGTGGTTTCTCATGAGGGGGTTGGTATTCTGGTGGTGGTTTCTCATGAGGAGGTTGATATTCCGGTGGTGGCTTCTCATGAGGAGGTTGGTATTCCGGTGGTGGCTTCTCATGAGGTGGCTGGTATTCTGGTGGTGGTTTCTCATGAGGGGGTTGGTATTCTGGTGGTGGTTTCTCATGAGGAGGTTGGTATTCCGGTGGTGGCTTCTCATGAGGAGGTTGGTATTCCGGTGGTGGTTTCTCATGAGGAGGTTGGTATTCCGGTGGCGGCTTCTCATGAGGAGGTTGGTATTCCGGTGGTGGCTTTTCATGAGGAGGTTGGTATTCCGGTGGTGGCTTTTCATGAGGAGGTTGGTATTCCGGTGGTGGCTTCTCATGAGGAGGTTGGTATTCTGGTGGCGGTTTTTCATGAGGAGGTTGGTGTTCTGGTGGTGGTTTCTCATAAGGTGGCTCGTATTCTGGTGGTGGCTTTTCATATGGTGGTGTCCTCTCATGAGGTGGTTTTTCATGAGGAGGCTGGTATTCGGGTGGTGGTTTCTCATGAGGAGGTTGGTATTCTGGTGGAGGCTTCTCATGGGGAGGTTGGTATTCCGGAGGTGGTTTTTGGTGTGGAGGTTTCTCAAGAGGAGGTGGATATTCTGGGGGAGGTTTTTCGTGAGGAGGTTGATAGTGTGGTGGAGGATGGTGATGTGGAGGACTCTGATGAGGTGGTTGATACTCAGGTGGTGGTGGTGGTGGTGGTGGAGGAGGGTGGTGGGGTGGTGGTTCATGAGTTGGAGGAGGCTCATAGAAGATGCGTGGCCTGAAGGAAGCAAAGACTGGAGTGGTGAGAATCACCACTCCAAGTAGGAGCAGCAGGAGTGAGTGTGGTGTACAAGTCATGTGCCTCATCTGTCGGTGAAGAAAAAGGTCATAACATTTGGAAACTATTTATAGGAGAAAAAGATACATGCAAAATTATTTTTAAAACTATTTTAGGTATAATAGTTTTTGAAATTATTTTTTTAAAACGAATTATGAATTTTTTAATTATTTTATTTAAGTTTTTAAACTTGTATATATATATATATATATATATATACATATATATATATATATATATTAAAAAACTATTTAACATTCTCACTTAATTTATACATATTGCTTTGGTTTTGGACTAATGTAATTGAGGAATTAAATTTTCAAAGACATGTTTAATATTTTTTAAATGTCAATTGAATTATAGGCTTTCTAGAGTCTTCGTAAGAACAATGTTTGAGGTGAGGGATTAATTATTGTGCAAAAATCAGGTTTAAATTTTCTCTGTAAGAATTTTTCAAATACTTCTTTTCAATTTACTATGCAGAAGTAAAAATAATAATATTTTTTTGTTTATCTTAATAGAAATATTATTAGCTTCTATTTGTACATCTCAATAAATACATGTGTAAATTAATTTAAAAATTAGATAATAAAAATATAATTATCAAAAAAATTAATATTGTCTTGAACATTAAGAACCACAGTTAAGTATAAATAAAAATATTTCTAAAAATATAATAATTAAAAGAAAGTAAGAGAATAATGATATATGAGTGTAACTATACACAAATATCAAAGAATTTGCATACCAGAGATCCTGGAAATTGAGGTGAATGTGTTTATCTTCATTATAGACAACAAAAAAGTTTATTTATTTATGTGTGTTTTTTTCTTTTTTTACTTTTTTTTATTAAGTTATTTATAGAATAGTGAAAAGTAGCTAGAGTGATGATGAACAATTAATCTATCTAAACAAAATCGTTTATATAAATGGAAATTGTAAAAGTAGTTACAAATGAAAAAAAAAAAAAAAGTTCGTAACAAGATATACTGTAATATTTGGATATGTTTTGACAAGAAGTGTGGTTTAGTTAATTAAAGTTGATTTAGATAATTTGCAATTTACATACAGAGAGGACTTTTTTTTAATTCAGAATTTTAATGTAGAATTAAATAAGTTTTTAGTAATTCAAAAATGGACTCATTAAAATTGGTATTTCAAATTTTTAATTATTTTTTATACCCATCTCTTAATAAAATATGAGTAATTGATTCCAATGGTTATTTATTCTTATTTTTGAATCAATGATATTGACGCACTAATTTTGATAATGTTACATGTGAACTTACTTACTTGTAAATATTTTACCAGAATAATTACACATTAATATCATTAATTCAAAGAAATAAAATTATTCTCAAGATTGAATTTTTACAGTTATGAAAAGTCGAATTAAAAAATATTGAAATAATTTTAAAAGTATCATTTTAAAAATAAAATTTATTTCTTTTTGTTTTATTTAAAATATTTGTGAAAAAGTTTGTCTAAATAAAGTATTTATCTTTAGGTTAGTGTGTTTAAAGTAAGTATCAGTGCTTTGTTTTATATCGATATACAAATGGCAATTTTAATATTCGTTTCAATATTTGTTAAGGTATCGATATATTTGCGTTATAATCGTAAAGCTACATATTGCTTAAGGGTTAAATATATGTTTGTGAAGAAACTTTTTATGGTTTTAGGGAAAACTTACAGTTAATTTGATATTTTATTTTTTTACCAATTACAATATTTTTTATCAAAATTTTATAATTGAATGTTTATAATATTTCATTATCAATATATAGAACACAAATTGGTTAAATTTATCAAATAACATGGTTAAAATAATTTATTTTCATATGTTCAAATGATTAGAAAAGTGATTTATTAATGTAAAAAATGATTGAAATTTGAAACAAAGAAATGGTTGAAATTTTTTCAAGTGTATAGTAAATTAACTCTAGTATAATATGCGACTATTTACAAATGAAGTGAATTTTAAGGATTAATTGAGATGAATTTGAAAAGTGTATGGTTAAATTTAAAAGATTAATTAAAATAAATAAGACATATATTTATAATAAGTTTAAAAATAAATTGATACTAAACTAAAAATTAAAGTCTATTTTTAAAAAAATAAAGTTTAAAAAATTAGACACTATTTTCCATTAAAAAATGTCAAGTTTCTTTCAGCAACATGAACAAGTTCCACCGCCACAACTTCAAAATTATGGAGGTCCAAATTTTGTCACTTTTAGTACCATTTTTTTAAAAAATTCTTATTTTGGTAATAGTCAGAACATAGTAATTTTTTTTTTTTTTTTACTTGCACGTAACTGACAAGTGTATATAATTAATGTCATAAATCATATTCTTTCTGAAGCTTCTGTGATAGATAGCTTAAAAATTCCAAACTAAAAAATATAAAAAAAAATGTGGAATTATATTCGTATTTAATGTGTTGCTACGTCGGCCTAATTTGGATTTACAGGGTTTCAGGCCCCATAGTTGCTGCCAAATTTGAGCACAGTATTTCCAACTCATGAAAGTTTCTGTATATATGAAAAAGATTTTACTCAAAGAGATAATACCCTCTTTGATATTATTTTCACTCTAGAAGGAATAAGATTTTTTATTGTGGGTTGAAAGTTAATGAATTTTAATTTACATAAAAAATATAATTTAGATGAATTCTTTATTTCATAGTTTAGCACGTAGCCATATTTAGATGCATGCATGTCTTTGTCGGAGAAAGTGACATGTTAACTAATCTCTGAAAACAATTGGAGCATGCATGTTGGTCTTGCTTGTTAATGAAAGGTCAAAAACTGTTCATTTTTTCAAATATTATTAACCATCACTGAAATCTAAAAGAACGCAGATTAACAATGAACAAGATATTATTATGTGAATGGCGATAGTTGAAGCTAATCCTGCGGAAATATTTTTTTTTCTTTTCCTTTTCACTCACAGAAATAGTTTATATATGATAATTTGTATTCGAATAATAACATATATATAAAACTGTATTATACTATTGATGCATAATCTTTTTTTATCTTATAATAGTAAGTGATAATTTTTATTGTTTACAGAGTAATGTACATATACAGTTGCTATAGTTTTAATAAGTAAAGGTGTTTTAGTTTATTGTAATTTTAATTATTAATTTTCTGATTAGCAATTATTACTGAGTTCTGATTGAAACGAACAGTTCAAATTTAAATAAATTATTTTATTCGCATAGAGTAATCGATGGGTTAATTTAAAATGCTTAATAATTTTGTTGTACGTATTGAGACTTAAATATTATATATATGATTATCACAGAGAAACCTAAGGAAATAAAGAAAAGAAAAAGAAAAAAAAAGGAAAATCTTATTATTGATAGCATGTACATACAAAATATTGACACCATATTCATATATATAAGAAAAAAAATTAGAAAAAACCAATGTTGTAGAAGTCTGAGAACACGAAGGAACAATTTTTCTTCTAAATATTTTATTTTTTCATAAACCGAATTTGAAGCAATGATGAGCGTAGACCAATTGTCACAGAAAAAAAAATTGATGTATGTTAAAATAATAGATGAAGATCTTATAGAAGATAGATCTTCGTAGGATTTCCTATGTTGTGGAGGCAAGAACACGATACTCACTTTTAGGAGAACTTCTTGATATGGTATAGGTCGTTTTATTAATTATCATAAGACAATAGAACTTCTTGTGTAAATTAGATATTTAGTGAAAAACTGTCTAGTATCCTTGCAACAAGCTCAATCAAAGTTATTGAAAGCTTTTATTTGGAAATGTTAGGTTGACAATTAAGACGATACATTTTCATATATTGGATTTTAAGTAGGAAAGAATGCAATAAACGGTTTGTTTATAAATATTAGAAAGACAAGAAATATATCTACTTAGTTTTTGGATGATATGTGATATATCAAGTTTGGTATTATTTAGATAAATTACTCTTCCAATGAATTTTCTATTATTCTAAGGGGTCTTGTAAAATAGTTCAATCATCTTTGAATATATGTAAAGAATAATCAATAGGAGTAGAGGCAATTTTAGCACCAAACATATATGTGTCAAAGAATATTTAAAGTATATTTTCTTTGGCCAATAACAATACCAATATCATTGCATACTACATTTATTTTTAGAAAGTGTTTGAGGTTTTCAAGATCTTTAATCATCAAAAAGCTTTGTTATATTAGAAATCTCTTTGATGTTATTTCCAACAATTGTAATATCATCAACATAGACTAATAAAACAATAGCATCACTATCTCTAAATTTAGTAAACAAAGAATGACCACAAGTTGTTGAATTAAAATTGAGTTTGAAGGAAAGAAGACAACTTGGAGTACCATTGTGTACTAGCTGGTTTGAGACAACATAGATATATATTTTATTTGCAACCAATTTTTTATCCTTTTTATATCCTAAAGGTAGTTACATCTAAATCTCTTCATTGAGATTTTTATGTAGGAACATGTTGTTAACATCTAATTGTTTAAGGTGTCACTTGTTAATGACTGCAATGAAATAACATGCACGGTGATTAATTTTATAATTGGTGAGAAAGTTTTAAGAAAATCTAATCTTTTTTGTTGTATAAAACCTTTTGTCACGAGTCTCACTTTGTATTGCTTAAAGGAACTGTATGTTTTGTATTTGAACTTATATATCCATCTACAACCAAAAACTTTATGTTGAGATAGAGAGGCTATGCTCCATACGTTGTTGATTATGAGGGTTTTGATTTCTTTCTCCATGATTCTAATTCATTTGGGATGTTTGATGACTTCGTTATAGGATTTTGGTCTTGGGATAACGTGGTGTTTGTTATGTTCAAAAGAAAATTTATCTTACGAAACATATTTTGATATTGGATATGTAATTTTTTAAAAGAGTTGGTAAGAATACTATGATAATCCTTCATATACACAAGTGATTAACTTAGGAAGACTATTTTTAAAATGAACGAGTAGGATCATATTTTCTAAGGAGTCACTGTTGTCTCTTTCTCCATTAATTCTAGTAGAGAATCTTAACTCTTTGATAATATTTTATGATTCATATGTATCATCATAAAAAAAATATAATTATTAGAAAATCTAATAAATATGTCTATTGAATTTTTATCAAGTCCAGAATACTTTAATCAATGTTAATGATAACGTGAGAAAATATATTTTATAAAATATAACATAACCAGAAATGAAAATGTCATGTCCGAAGCCATATATCATTTAATGATGAGCTTTTAGATTTTGACAAAGAGTAATAGGATAACAAAGATAACCAAACAAATGAAACATAGAAAGATTGAATAGAGTGAATGAATCTCGCTTTCAAAATTGTTTATTCTAATTTATAATATCATTATGTTATTAATACATATATAATGAATCGGAATTAAATTATTTGAGGGAGTAATTTTGATATTGATTCAATGAAATTAAAAGGGTTTTTAAATATATAATGATATAATTTAAAAAAAAAACATAAGGAAAGTGAGATTTTGTTTCATATGAACTAAAATGTGATATTTCATTCAGTTGATAATAGTGCAAGGTATACAACTAGTTTAATTATTTTAGTATATGAAAATTTCGTCTAAAGAAATGAGAATTTAAAGAAGAAATATTACATCCCAAATATATAGACATAATAATATTAATAATAAAAAATAAGTATTACATGACATTTGTCCTATATTTAAAAAATGAAGATTTTTTTTCCTTCTGAAATACATCATGATACTATATTTTGTGCATATTAAGATGTAATTTAAAAAAACAGTTACAAAACCAATGAATTGATGATTACCAAAATAATTTCGTAGAACGTAACCACATTAGCCGTACTAAAACGATCAAAAGTATAATCAAACTTTTTTTATTTGTTTATGTACCAAAACGATTTTTTCATTTCCTTTTTTAATAAAAAACACTATCAAATTTTAATTGGTTAAATATACTCATATGAGAAAATGTGTTAACACAATGGTAAGGTGAGAGAGAAGTGTACAAATTTTGAAAATAATGTTTTGCTTAAAAAAGGTTGAATCCAAAGAGAAGGTAAAAAATATATTTTAGTCCTCATTCTTCACCAAACACTACCAGTGACTGGCTTTTTGTACTTACATTTAGCGTTAGTATATGTATTCATTATCACTTTATTCATCGACTGTACTCAAATTTTATCACTTAAACTGTAGTATACTGAGCCCGTTATATTTTAATATTCTAAAATTTAAATATATTATATAAATAAATAATTAACTAGTTCTATTAAAATGACAGTGTACTACTACTACTAGATACTGAAGAAGTATCAGATACTTGGAACGATAGTATCTTGAATTAATTACAAACAATATTATGAACGTATTAAGAGAATTAAGTGTTAATCAGGAGTTAAAAGGAACGAATCTAGACTCCAGTTAATCTAGATTTATGGAGGTAAAAGATGTATTAAAATACTATAAATACTCATGTTTCAGATATTGACAAGACACATTTTTAACCAGTACACTTCTTTGTACTGCTCGTTAGTAGGATAAATTACGAGTCATTTCCAAACTGGGTATCTTCTTTTCCTTATATTGGATTAAGGGGATTCATTCTAAAGGTACAAAAGTTAGAAGCTTTTTCAGATACTTCCACCTTTTTAAACCCAATAAGTATTCCTGTGATGTAATATGCATACACTTTAATGTGTTGAAAAAATGTTTAAATGACACACAGCAAAGGCTTAAAAGTAACGCTGTACCAAAGAAATCTTTACGAGCTTATATACAACAATAAAGAAGAGAGATCCAGTAATATTTACCACCCTTAATTTAACAATCTTATACTCACCATGTGTAGAGTTGTTTGAGAATGGATGTGTTTATCTTCAATGGGAACTTGAGACTCATGCAATACCCTGTTGGGTGTGGCTGCTCAACTCAGATTTTACCATTGAAGGAAGCCAGAGTTCTAGACGTGTTCCCCCAGCTCCTAGAGGAGCATCTTTAATCCGAGGTGAAACGATACGAACCACACAGCCATAGCTCTCTAGTATCTCACGGGCAACACTCAGCCCAGCAACAAAGTTCCAAGTCATGTTGTCTTCAATCATATCATCAGACAACAGTTCTTGTCCATAAGGTGTCAGTGAGTACATCTGAGTCTGCATGCATGTTCATACCCCACAATTAGTTTCTATTTTACAAAATTCAATTCCACTTGCAATAAAACGCTCGTTAGATGAACTGTTTGATAGAAGTAAAAGGAGTGGGCTTTAAGTGCAGGGGTGGAAGTGAACTGAAGTTACCATGTAGTGCATATCAGGTCCGTCATCATCAATAAGTACAAGCGTGCCACCAGCTGGTGCTTCGGTAGATACAATTTCAACCTTTCCTCCAACATGCGTGCGTAGTAAAGCACCTTCAATAAGATTGCTGAAAGCCTGGCGCAATGCAGGCTCTTCCACAGCAGCTACCAAAGGTGATGAGAGTTCACTTAGTTCCACTAGACGTTTTTGACTCTGGGCAAGTGGTCTCACTGAATCAACTAAGTCCGTCAATACTTCAGAAACATTGCATGATCTTCCTGACATTAACAAAAAGCATAAGCAAAATAAATGCATACAAGAGAGAGAGGGAGATGAAAATGGGGGGTTAGTGATGACAGTATAAGAAGCGTGAGCATTTGTTCACCAGTGAAACCCACCTGATTCCACGTTGCAATGGAGCAAGGGCCAAAGGTGGTAGTGGCATCTCTATATCATGGACAGCAGATCTGAGAGAAAGTGACTCACTAGAGTTTTTCCTTTTATGTGTAGAGACATCATCCCCTGGGGAGCTATCTAGCAATTGAGATCTCGTTGATTCAGCAAGTATGTGGGCAGAACCATTCATTTTTTTTATTGCTTCTTCATTGTAGCGCACTATATTATTCTACATATTGCACAAAATATGATCATCAGAGGTATTAATTTCTACAGCTGTTTGCTTCCCCCTTTTTGTTTAATGCTAAAATGCTTACTGAGTATTCCCTCCATAAGAAACTGGTCAAGACAAACTTTGTTCAAGAAAATAGCATGTTTGAAATTGGTTGTTCCTAATACGACTTGAGTTAATTAATAGACCGATGACAATACACAATCAATTAAAACTTCTAGGATAAATAGAAATAAGTCATGCTTGGTTGGGCTTAATTTTAAGGAAATCGTCACTTGTTTTTTCAAAAAACATTATGGAGCTGCAAAAATAACTTCAATCCAACGCGCACTTGGAGGTACATTTTTAAATGCAACAATTATATAGACGAAAGGATAAAATGGAATGAATACTCAAGATCTTCCAACGAACATTGAACATCAAGTCATTAATTGACTATTGGTAAATGAAAAGTATTTGCATGCAAGCATGATTATAATTAGAAAAGAAAGAAGTACCTTTGTCAAATAAACAGCATCTTGTAGTTCTTGGAGAACGTCCTTCAGACGATCACCTTGCACCAAGAGGTCTTCAACTATGTCGTATGAAATCTGTGTAGTTACCAATTATGAGACATTCTTGACATACAAAAATAATAAGGCATAGACAAAGTTTCAATATCCTTTCAGATTGAACACTTTTTCATTTTGCAGTATGTTCGCACTAATTCTCTGAACTGATATATTATGATACATTAAATGTGTGCACTTATATCACAGACTAGACATGATCATATATCAATGCAACTAATGGATTGACCTGGTTTAAATAAACAGTTCATTGTAAACCTAACGTATGAATACTCAGCTTTTAGAAAGTGACTTATAATTAACATGGTAACGACACAGTTTTTATTGTTACAGTAAAATAACGATCATAGTACACATTTTACAACCCGATCTCAACCCCCAGAAGAGATAACGATCCCCACCCGAACAGGGTTTTATCCTTGGGCTTGGATCATATGGCCAGACCCACACCCATTGGCCCAAACTTGATTCAGCTTGGACCTCGCCCAACTGGCTACTTGGGTTCCCCACTCACACAAATGTAAATTTATATGAATTTACATTTCATCAGGTACAATTTTGACGATCTTCAAACCTGAGTTCTCTTTGTCTGTGCAGACAGGATTTTACTTAAGGTTTGAATACTGGAAAGTGGACCACGGATCTGTAGAAAAAGAAACATTAGATCGAGACGAAAATGAGATATTAAAGAAATGCAACATCAGTCAATAACCCATACTTGCTCAACCAGATTACCCATCCTGACATTATTTTGCCATGTTGATTGCTGAAGTAACATTGCTTTCTGTAAAAGGAGCATAACCATGAGCTACAAATTTAGGCCCACACGGGTTAAAGCTATTCTTATAACAGTCGTGAAACCATACAACAATGTTATAGAGAAATAAACTAAAAGACTTGCATTGCACGCTAAAATATAACAGTAATTTATTCTCAGTGTCTTACTCAACTGACAGATAAAATAATTGTTATGAAATGCAACAACTCTAAAAGCACACATGCAAGCAGCAACTGTTATGAAATGCAAATTTCCACAAAATTTGAGGAGTGTCAAACATTCAACCATTTCATATTCGAACAGTAATGAGTTAATGTCATGGATTTTCTTCTTTTGTTCAGGGGAAAAAAGGTGGCAGCTTAAAAACCTGATCCATGACATATGCCACAGCAAGAGACTGTGAAATGTTGACAGCATTTGATCTTTGCTCAGAAGTGAAGTTAAGCATACCAGCTGCCTCGTCCTTGACCCGAAGAGTCTGAATTTCCCTCGACTTCTTATCTAAATCCAAGAAGGGAGGCAACGAATAAGGTTCATCAACAGACGTGAGATTATCTGGACCATCACTTTGAGGTTTCTGACACTGTTCCTGCTCCACCAATGGAAGCTCCGCAACCAAGAAACCAACAACAAATGGGTGTTTCACCATCGGAAGAACAACAGCCTTGCATTCAGGGACAACACTAACCTACAATTAAAATCCACACTTGCATTACATTTATCCTACCCAGAAAGAATAATGAGGAACAGTGGAACAGAAGCAGAAGCACACTGTGTGCTCAAGATAATAAAAACGCACTTGCAAATTGGAAAGTGTGGCCTCAGCAGCACGCAAGCCTGCAGGAATATTAAAATGACCCACAAGAATGACAATGGCCTCCGACTCTGCATCTCCAGGGTACAGTGCAACCCGTCGCAGCTCCAACCGATCCATCACATAACTACCAGCTGGTCTAACATACACCTGGACAACAAAAACAGCATAGCTCCATAATCACATCACTCAGTTCAAGTTTAAACAAACAAAAAATTCAATCTTTACTAAGAAACAGCGAACTTAGTTTCTAAATTTTAAATAACAGCCAACTGGGCCGTGAATATTACAGAACACATGAACTTGATGCATGAAATTGGACTTATAATTGAACCCAACCAACGAACCACGAAGGTAATTATAGAAAGAGAGGAGCAACCGAGAGTAGGGCTTCGGGAACGATCCGGCGAAAGAGGTGGAGCTGGTGGAGGCAGAGTCGATGGAAGTCGGTGCTGGGAAGGACGAGTCCGGTTTGGCGATCGCTCTGGAGGCGCTGGGTGAACTGGACGGGGGAAGTGGAGGCCTTGCGAATGGCGGAGGCGACAGCGGCGGCGGAGGGGACGGTGAGGCGGAAGGGGTCATCGGAATCGGAGGTAGGGTTGTCGTTGAGGGTTTGGAGGAAGCAGGAGGGTGCATGCGTGAGAGGGAGACTCACAGAATTGGAGAGAATTCGGTGGGATTTGGCGTTGGAAGAGGAGAAGGTGAGGGAGTGTGGAGCAGTGTGAGCCACACCTGCGCTCGCAGCACACACAAGCATTTCCCTTCGATTGATTACCTTAGCAACACCAAACACAGAACCAACCACAAACGCTTCAGCTTCAACTTCCACTTGATTGGGTTCTCATTTAACTTTCTCTTCTTTATCTGTTTCTCGCACGTTTGCTGCACCTTGTTCCACCACTGGACCAGGTTTATATCTTAATGTTCCTAGTTCTGCTGTAACAAACAAGTTCTGTTTTTTTTTTTTTGTTTTTTTTCTGTTAGTGAGTACTTAACTTCAGTGGCGTCTTCTTTTGTAAATATCAAACATATTTTTTTCCAATTATATCAATTGAAAAGTTCACAAAGAAAAAAACAAAAAAAATTGGCAAATAATTGTGATCAATGATAACCTCAAATGTTAATCAAGAAAAAAAAATCTTTACTCAACTGTAAAATTTTAATGAATTTTGATAAAATAACAACTTTGTTCGACCTTAATTGAAAACTGCCAGTTATAATTTTAATTTATTAAATATTGTTTAATAATAAAGTATTTTTTATTCAATAATGACTGAAATACTCTTTTTAAATAAGATAATAAAAAATTAAATAAATTTGAATTTTTATTCAAATGAATATTTGAAATTTTTAAAGCTTAAAATAAAAATATTTCAAATTCGATATATTTAAATTTTCTAGAAATTGTGAAATGTTGTTTATAGAAAGTATATATTTCTAATTAGTTGATTGCTTATTCTAAACATTGCTTAAATCTTTTCTAAAATAAATTTACTGCGTAAAAAAAATTGTAACAGGTGAATAAATTACAATGGATTCATTTTATTAAATATTAATGTGTAAACTAATCATCAAAATAATATTTTGAATAAGTGTGATAAAATGAGTCATGATCTCTCATAATTTGGTATGCTAAGAACAGGACGGGAGGAGCTTATCTGGCGTAAGTTAAGTCATTACTAAGTGAAGAATTGAGTAGTGCTACAAGTACAAGTATACTGCCATCAATACACCCACAGAGAATAGGAAGAATCAAGTTATAATACACCCCGCACGAGTGTAAAAAAAAATAGTAAATTGTATTTGAATTTTAATTAAGAAGTTGAAGTTAAAAAAAACATCTAATGTAACTTATAATTCAACTGAAGTTTGCTGCGATTTTTTTAACTGAAAAAATGTCGAATATTGTAAAATACTAACTAGCTTCAAAAGATTTTACTTTTAGTTGGATTTTTTTTAATTATTTTTTAGACTTAAATTATATTCAAACATTTTAATGGATCTTGTTTTTCATTTAAGATATTTCTCTATTAGATTCTTAGTTTTGTAGTCTCTAATAGATTTGAAACAAGATTAAAGTGTTAGAAAGTAGATTATTTTGCAGGCCTCTAACACATAATCATAATTAACATGTTAAACTGTCGTAAAAATTATATATTAATGATGAATAAAATTTCTCAGCGGGATTCATCAAACACTTGGTAAAAAACCTGCTAGTTGAAGCACACAGATCAAAATCCAGTCTCTAATGACGTAGGTGGATCTGAAAATGAGCCATTGACTATTTGCAGGAAGATCCAATGATTGGCAGCTTCTGTGTAATGGATACCATCCCAAATGATCCTCACACTTGGATCTTTGCAAGATTTGGCTATCACAACCTCTCTCCCATTCACTCGCTTGCTTGCTCCACATCTCTCTCTATTATTGAAGTTGTATTTCCCACCGTGTCCACAGCATGCCATCACCCCCTTCTCAAAACCTTTTCATTCCAAAATTGTACGTTACTATTTCACTACATTTTCCAAGTTTAAATAGGCAACAACAATGAAAGACAAATTAAAAGCCATACCATATTTTGGGGCATTGCTGATGAGGTTGTACTTTACGCTATACACATCAACATAGGTGATTTTAGCCTCTGGCAATTCTTCCCTCAGTTTCTCAACAGTTTCTTTTAATCTTTTATTAAAATATTGGGCCACCTCATTGAATGGTTTGGCACACCCAAACTTGTCCATTTGGGCTGGGCTCATGGGAAAGCGATCCAGCATGTATGGCAAGCATCCCAGTGGGCCTGTGTTGTGTATCCAAAATGACCTTCCACCTTCGCCATACACACCCTACTTCATTTGATTAATCATAACGCAGTGCTTCAGTAAATTTCATACACCACGTCAAATTATCAAAAGTAAATTATAACTACAGATGTTTGAACAGAATTCTCCGGATTTCTAGAAAAGAAAAGTAAATAATGACACTTTTAAGGTTCTCTTATACTTTGCAAACAATCTTGGCTATTTATACTCCTTAATTGTTTAAAAAATATTATACTCGCACTCTTTTTACATTGCACTAATTCTCTCTTTTGAAAAGTTAGAGAATCCAAAAAAAAGTACATAACTGACCTTTATAACTGTGGAGAACTGGCCCAATACATCAGGAATATAGGCCTTGACTTGTTCTGTGGTGAAGTTGAGTTTGTAGCCAGCTGTGAGATCATTTTGGCCAATATCAAAGGTATATAGAGCCCCAGAAAAATACTCCTCCTTGGGCAATAACTCCTTAAACACCCCTCCTGTAGCACATTAAAACAGTTTATCATTTAGCATCCTTTTTTAGTTCGTTCCATTTTAATCATAATTTCTCCCTTTAGTTGAACATAGCCAAAGAATAGTTAACAGCAGGAGTAGAAATCCAACCCAAGGAGACATTTTTGTTATTAGAAAATGTTCCTACCACCACACTATATTCAACACAATCTATATAATTTTCTCATCAGATGAAATTCACCTGAATTTTTCCAAATATATGGATTTAATTTCCAAATAGTTAACTAATTTTGGTAGTTTTCATATCAATATTCTAATTTAGTTTTAACACTTATTCAGCTATTTTTAAATTTATGACACGTTAATTTTTACACTATCACGTATTTATGGATATTTTACTATCACGACCTATTCCCTCATTTTCAATTCAAGAGTAATAAGTTTCGATAATGATTAAATGTTGGTATAAGAAAAAGTCAGAAAAAAAAATTAGGAGTTTCAATTTTGAATAGAGACAACTTTGGAGCTAATTTGCGATATTGGAATTTGAATTTAGAATTGCATATGCAACACGTAGAAGTGATGAGTAATGTACCTTGTTGGCGAACGAATTTGGATCTGGTTTTGAAATCAGAGAATTGGCGGAACTGCACATCTAGGGAAATGGGACTGTATCCGCTCTGAGACTTCGTTGTGTTCTGAGGTCTGACGGTGGATCCGGCGGTGGCGAAATTCGCTCCGTGGCTGAAATTGGAGCCCACCGAGTCCAAGTAAGCACTCAGATAAGGCAAGCCCAAGCTCTTGGCTGTTCAAATTCATTTTTATCAAACGTTCATGCTTCAGTAAAGAACAGATCTAATTGCTAGTTTTTTTTACCTATAAAATCGATTATGAGGCGGCCATCGGAGAATCGTCCGTTTGGAGAGTGGAAAAAAGTGATTCCGTTGGGAGGAGGAGCTTGTCCGAACGCCGCCGAGAGACCGCCGGTGTCGGAATTGGAGTCTCCGAAGTTGAAAATGGCTCTGAAATTGGTTTCTCTTCCACCAATCGCATTACTCTGCATTAGTGTTATTGAAATCACGAGCCATCTCACAAACTGTATCAATTTCTCTGACATGGTTTTCGTCAAGAGACGCACTCACATATGATTTCATTCAATTAAGTTATATTTGTATTCCCCAATTCACAAAGTGATAAATTTTAATTGTTTTTTTTTATTCTGCAAAAACATAATTAAAAATATTTAATTAAAATGTACTGATGTTATTACTGTGCCTCGTTTTAAAACAAATGCTCCTCGTGTAGTTCTTTAATAAGAAAGTTTTGTCTTAAAAAAACCAATTCATGCTAGTTAAGAAAGTTAATTGGGAACATCTAATTGTACTGTATTCATTTAAAGTTTGACATTTTTTTTCCTGAATTACCTTTTCTTTAATTTTTGATAGAGAATAAAAAAGTGTCTTTGAAAGAAAAATTTCAATCAAATGAAATATATTTTAGAAATAAATTAAATAAAATAAAATTAGTTGAGATTATATTATATTTAAATCTTTAAAGATAAATTGATCATTTATGATAATTATTTGAAAAATGTTATAGTTATGGTGAAATTTAGGAGAAATTACACTTTTCTTATATCTAAATGACACATTTCCTCTACTTTTAGAATTGATAATGTTTTTTATAAAATGTTATTCATCTCTCTTGTATAATTTAATAAATGAAACTTATCTTCGTTATATTCTCATTACAGTGATATATACTTCTCTTACTTTGTTGGCCCACATAAGATTCACAGAGTAAAACAAACGTTAACTCTACTTTTCACTCTCTTCTCTTCTAATTTTCTAAGCCGAATAATGTTGTGAAAAAAAAGGACAAAAAAGAAAAATATTGACATTATTTTTGGTATTTTTCCCTAAACGTGAACGTTATCATAAACATGGACATTTAAATGAAACTATTTTACGAAACCAGATCACTATAAAGATAAAAACAACTCTGGAAGAGACTATAACTATTATGCCCTTTATAATAACTCTTTAAAACATTTTTGCCTAAAGATGGTGAATTCAGATTCAGGTGATATAAACAAGAAACAATTTACTTAAGCTCAAATGTCCATTTTGTTGTGTTTGAATGAAAAATTTAAAATTTCAAAAAATTTAAAAGTTGATTTAAATTTCCTTCATATTTTAAAAGATTGGTTAAATAAGTTCAAATTTTTAAAATTTTAAACTTAGATTAAGTAGAGTAATTTAATTTCTAATATACGCAAAAAAAAACTAAATATATTTTTAACTATTAATTTTAATATTAGATATTATGAAAATAAACATGAATTGACTTTTTTTTAATAAAAGACTCATTATAGATTAACATGAATTGATTTTAAATATTTAATAATTAAAAATTAATGTGAAATAATGTTTAATGATTAAAAAATATGAACAACATACGCAACGAGAGAAGGAAACATAAAGAAATAGCGAGAAAGTAAAAAGAGAAGAGAATGCAAGAAAATAAAGTTTACAGAGAAAGAAAACTCAAATAGAGACCAGATAAAAAAGAACCACGAGATATTGAAAGAAGGAAAGAGGAAGATAAGAAATTTCAAAATTTTCACGAGTTTCTAAATTTTAAATTTTAAAAATAATTCTTGATCTACACTACCGCAGCAAAAGTCATTTAAATATTTCTAAAGAAGAATTAGTCCATAAAATGACAATAACTTTGAAGCAAATATACGATACTAGATTTTCACCACCCTTCACTGGTAGAGAGGAAAGCAGCTTGAAACTACTGATGTTAAAGCACTAAATTTGCCAATGGAGCAGATGCAAAATTGAAGGAATATAATTAATATCTGAACAATATCACATTAACATTAACTAGGAAGTTCCATAATCCTCGATAAAAATTTAGTCCTAATAAAATTACAGGCTTTCTGCCTTCATCCAGACACCCAAAAAATTACCATAAAGAGGAAAAACAAATTTACAATGTTTCGAGATGCAATAACAGATTAGGCAAAAGTTTGTGCCAGTACTCAATGATTGTTGCTCCAAATGCCTGGAGTAAAATGAACAAAACGATTAGAAAAGACAAGCAATAAAATAGTATTAGGTTCTGGTCATCAAAAGTTGAAGATAACTCTTAATCCACTCAAAACTGCTGTTCACCATCTCTCTCGTGAATTTGACCTGTAATAAGACAACAAATATCAGCACTCTCAAATACGTCCCAACATCCGCCAAAAAATACAAGCCAGAAACAAAATTAAATTCAAAGCGACATCACAACCAAAGTGAGCAAACTATTACCAGAAGAGGTAAGAATTATGAGATAACACGGCAAATACAGAATTGTGTATTTCTCACCTATTCAAATCTCTGCTGCCAGAAAACCACCCCCTTTCCCGGCTACCTTGAAACTGTCTTCTATCATCACTAGGACGGCTCCACACATCTCCTGTACCTGTACCACGAGATCGAGGTCTATCTGTATAATCTACACTTCTAGAATCCTCAAATGAACCAGATCTAGAAGGTGGCCGATCAGAATAACCAGAAGACCTTCCTGCTGATGAACCTGGCCTCTCAACGGCTTTCTGTCCAAACCGCACTTTATCATCCAAATCACGGATAAGAAGTTCCAGCTCCTTTTCTTTCTGTTGTAATATTGCATAAGTACTAGTTTGGTCTCTACCAGCCTCATCCCCAGACTCCTTGTTTGAATTTATTGGAGACTCCTTCTCAAGTTCCTTCTTCAAATTATCAATTTCTTCTTTTAATAATTTTTCCTCCATTGTCTCAGGCCTGAAATGTTAACAGATGAGTAAACAAGGTAAATTGAATATTTCAAAGACAACACCTCACATATAAAGCATAACCTAATTAGTTACACAAAAGTAGGTAGCAAATGCTGAGAGTAACCAGCAAGGTGAACAATAAACAAGGAGAAGAATGAGATTTAAGACAGTAAGTCCTGAAAGATACCAAACTATTAGAGTAAATGATATACAACAACGATTAAACTACCCACTAGCAATCCACCTTTCGGAATTAAAAGGTTTAGGCAAGGAAGGATAAAAGGTTGATAAAAACATAACTAATATACAGAAATTGATAGATAGCAGCAAGACAATACCACAATCTACTTCTACTTGTACTAAAAAAATGTGTCTAGTACAAGCCCACGGCAAATAACACTGAAACTTATTATTCCTAATACTCTAACACTCTCCTTCAAGCTTAACCACTTAAGCATGTTACAAATAGCAAAATCATGGGAAAACGAAAAAATAACACAAGCCATTCACTTGAAGAATTTAGGTTACTAGACCTTATTACCAAAATATTGACCATGTCCTACGTAGACAGCTACTAGAAGCCTTTGATTTTCTCCTTTAAGGGTCCCCCTTGACACGCAAACTGATATCTAAACACAGTACTTTCATAGCATCCAGTAATCAAAATACTTTATGGCAGAAAAAAAAAAACAGCAAATTCCAATCCCCAGGTAAGATAAAAAATCCAGAAAAAAATACCCCAAAGCCCCAAACAGCATGTAAGAGCATGTTTGGACAAATTTCTCCATAATCACTTCTAAGAAAAAAAAATTACTTCTCCCTGAGCTAAAATCAACTTGCGCACAAGTTAAAAAAAAATTAGAGAAGCTATATGAGAGAACTACAAATTAGCTAATTTTAGCTTATGGGGAAACTAATTTCAATGTTAAATCTTTTTTCTCTCCAAGAAGAGGCTTCTGGAGAAACTCACCCAAACAGTCCCTAAGTCCAAAATCAGACAAGTCCGGCCAAGCATAAAGAAAACCAGAGACCAAAAAGAGGTACAACAACCAAGCATGCCAAACACAGAAAAAACAATCGAGCACACCAGAGTGACAAAATGAGGCAAACTGATTGAAGAAGGGCAATTCTGACCACAAAAATGAAAAAACGGCTAGAAACAAAGAGGTAAATGCCAGCCATAAGCAGAACAGATATGAAAGGTGCAAAATTAAAAACATAAAACGGGTACAAATCACAGTTTTGAAACAAAGTCAGAATAAAAGAAAACTGGAGCAGGCCAACAAATGCCTTTCATCATCAACATCCCAAAGGACTCCAGTACCAGTGGCACCCTAAGATTGTGCCCCTGGCTTCTTGCAACCTTAAATAAAGCTGAAATAGAATTATATAACTCAGATGTCAGAGTTTAATAAGAGAGTGCATGGGTACTGTACACCCAGAAAAAGAGCCAGTTAACCAGGCTGACCAACAGTGACTTGCAAATTCTTGCTACCATATCAACCCCGTGGTCACTTGAACAGTTGGTCACCAGCCAATGGAGATTCAGCTGTGTTTAGACATACCTTTCTCACAACCATGATTAGAAACTTAAAAGAAACATGGATAGTTTAGAAAACATAATTTTGACAAGCTCAACAGATATAAAAGGACAGATCATTATCAGTAAGTATGACGAATCAAGTCGGAATTATACATTAAAACTTAGAAGAGACTGAAAAAAACTTTAGTAGTAACCAAATGAAAGTATGATACAATATTTATACAAATAATTTGAATAAGTACTAGTACTGCAAAGTACAATCTCAACTCTGCATAACTAAAGCTTAATAGAACACCTATCAAGCCTTTTTTTCCCCGCTAGGTGTAACAGTTACATGGATAAAATGATAACGATGTTCTATAGTAAATCATGTCTCTATAGACAAACCATTGACCTCTAAATCCTTCTCAATGGTTTCTCGTATAGTTTATCTCAGCTTCCTTTACTTTCTAGTGATTAGACTCCGCTAATTAAATCTACAACCCTAATTGGGCCTTTTATAAGTCTTTCCCACACAGGCCCAAACAACCTAACGCAAGATTCTACCTAGTTCTCTACATTAGGCGCTACCACAACTTTCTCTTTGATGTTATCAACTTATCATTCTGGATCTCAGCAGGTTGTCAAGTGTGCTTACTTATCCAAGCACCTTCCTCGCCTCTGTTATATTGATTTCATTCTCTAGTAACTTTAACACCTAACATTCAATGCCATCATAAAACATAGCAACTCCTTTAGTTTTGCAGTAAATTTTTCCCTTAAGCATGACCAGTACCTTCTAGCGCAGACGACACTTGAAGAACTCTTGCATTTCAATCACACCACTTAGTCCTATGGTTAACACCTTCTATTTCTCAATCATTTGGCTGACAGGTGCAATGTAAGATACTCAAACCATGTATCCTGGTAGAGAATGGCCTCCAATTTTTCACTTCTAAGCTGAGTTTGATATCTATTTGGCCTCCTACAAAGCTTACAAAATGATAAACACCCAAGTATTGAGAGAACCCTCCATTAAAAATTAGCTATTAAAGAGAACCAAGCACTTGAATACTGTACTCAGCATCTAAACCTCGATGTGGGACTTAGGCATTCCATAATACCAGAGTCTCCATCATAGCACCATCTTTCTTGAGAGTCAATGTCTCCTGCTGGACAGCTCAAACTCTACGATCACTCGGCCTTTCTGGTTAGCCCCTCCTTATAGATAGCCTTTCATGAGTCACCGACAAAGTACCTATGGTACCAATTGCTAAGCACCCAAACATTTAAGGAGCTCATCCTTAAAAGCTAGCTGCTAAGACACCTAAAAACTCCACCAAACAAACTATTCTACTCAATGTGGGATTTGGCACACCCCATAATTAACACTGATAGCGACTTGATTTTATGGGTACCTGTTTCAATTTGACAAAAAGAGAGTATATCTCTTTCATTGATCCTAGGCTGTCTCCACTTCATCTCGTTACAGCAACATGTGTAGCACCAAGGAACAATACCTTTAGATGTTCTTTTTCATCTCCTGCCTTGTCTATTACCATTGCGATTTTTTTTTAAATGTTCTATTGCTTGACTTCCTTTATACGTCCCTAGTGCACAATTAAATGGGCTCACTCTGCAAACTAGCTTCCAAACCAATTGCTCACTCCCCATACCATTACTCTCAACTGCCAGAGCCCACATAGCTACTAACAACATACCATGTTTCATATTTCCCCTGCCAATTCACTGAATTGGATCTCATGGCACACAGCCACAAAAAAGTTAAGGGGAATCCACAAAAAAGCTTTGATTGTTTAGATGTGTACTTGTGTTGATTAATTTGGAGAATATGAGGTCGTTAGTATTCCTTCAATATTTAGATTTATGTTGAATTGAAAAATAAAAACCATCAACATTTAGATAATCAATCATTTATGTCTGGTTATCTGAAATTTAAATGACAAAATAACATTATAAGCATTCTGAACTTCAATCTGAAAAATTGGCTTGAAAACAGTATTATCAACGTTTATACTAGTCTAAAGACCCAACCCACCTAAAGGGCACATGGCATTGCTGTCAAACTCAAGGATCGCTAGTGGACCAATAGGAAGAAAAAAATATTGTAACTCAAGGATCATAAATCAACTCACAAAAGTTAACCATATATAAAAAATAATATTTATAGACATGCATATACACTACAAATAATATACACAAGAAAAAAGAACAGAATACTCCAGGTTCTAACAGAACACTTCCAAAGCAGAACAGAACATGACGAAGAAAGATCATAACACATCCAGAAAACACCAAACAACAGGCACAACTGTTAACGTCAGCGTCCAGAATGACTGGCGATGGTGATGGACCACCCGAGACAGCAGCTTCAAGTGGAGTCAAGCAACAAAGCTAGTCACTATTATCACACAGCGGATATGTTTCTGATTCAGGTTTTGGGAACCCTAGAGGAAAGGGTTGTGTGTTTCCAATTTTTGAATCTGGTCACTGTGAATCCAGCCAAGAACGCCCAAATACATGTTTTTAATAGGGTAAAAAAACCCACAGCAAACAAACCGTTAGGGATCAATGTGACGCACAATCTGTGAATTTCGCAAGCAAAATCGCCATCCCGCTACGATTGCAGATTCTCATCTCTGCATTGCAAACTTGCTTGATGGAGCCACCAAGCTTGCAAGCTCGTGCAAGTTATCAAGTTTACAATCTTGACAACATTGCCACGTTGTATTGTGGTAAGAATTAATAATAGTATGTTTCACCACAATATATAACCTATCTGCAAACTATATTAAGCATTGACAACCTCACCAATGAGCCAGTTTACAGACAAACTAGGTCAAATGTTTTTGATTAAAAATATCAGGCATCACTCTTAAAGAATGAGATGTGTACATTAATAGTTAAAAACAACAATCACCTTCATTTAGTGCCATAAACACAGTTATCATACTAAAAATTACCATCCAAACTAAAAAATTTAGGGGAATAGTGAAGAATCGTTGAGCAAGATAGCCCATCCTGCACAACTAATGCTAACTTTAAAAACCGGAAAGACTGGCCGTTTTTACATGAAAAACTGAACAAATACATGATAAAATACAGTAAAAAATTTACCTAAATATCAGCCCATATGATTTGCCTAATCTGTAAATGTTGCCAAAAAGCAAATCCACTCAACACACCACAACAATGCACAATAAAAACACAGGTGGTCCTTGTTGTACCATGGGGAGGAAAGCTCTTTTTTTTGAAACAGTTGAATAATGCATGAGAATCATGGATGACCACCAGACGCAACCAAACAAAAACATAGAGACCGATCTAGGACCATTATCAATCCCAAGTAAAAACAAGGCAACATTTACAAGATGAGACAATGGATCAAAGAACAAATGAAAGAAAAAGCATAAATTAACCAAGAAACGAAACAAAACCTGTCAACAGAGCGATGCTCCAAATCAAGATCAATTTTCCTCCAGTCCATGCCTCGCTCGCCCAACAGAACCTCCCTAGGCTTGGCATCCCCAAACGGATTCAACTTGGGCCTCGATTTCGGTACAGCATCGACCCCCTGCAACCCGGGACCCTCAGAGCGATTGGACTGAGCACTGGAAGGCCTGCTAGAGTGAGAACTCGTGGGCCGGCTCGTCTTCTTCGCCTCAATCTCTGAATCCATCTTCTTCCAATCCAATCCCTTCTCAGCCAACACCTCCTCCCTGGGCCTCGCCGCGCCGAAGGGATTGCCCTTGTTTGTCGCCTTCATAGGAGCCTCATTCACCGAACCATCGCCCCTCGGCGGATCCAATACCAGCCTCGGCCGCTCCATCCGCTCTGTCTCACGCGGTGGACCACCTCTCGACCAACGATCAGGCTCCACGCCAGAATCACGAAAACCTGAACCAAAATTGGAAGATCTAACAGTAACAGGCTTCTTACCAATCGCCCAATTATCCACACCATCAGCCCTAGACGCACCACCAAAACCACCACCACCGCCACCGCCGCCACCAAAACCACCGCCGCCACCAAAACCACCACCGCCGGCGCCAAAACCGCCACCTCCTCCAGCATAGCGATTCTGCCGGCCAGAATCAAACGCGGGGACAGATTTCTTCACGGACGCCCAGTTGTCGACCTCATCAGCCCTGGAAGGCTGATCGAGTTCCGAAACCCTAGTATTCGGACCCCTACGTTCCTCGTCAAATCCGCCATAGGATCTTCTCCCGCCGCCGCCCCAGGAGCCATCATTGTTTCCGCCGTCGCGGTCGCGCGAGCGACCTCCGGAGCGGTCGTAGGAGGAGAAACCGCCGCCGAGGCGGTTGAACTGCATTTCCTCGGCGGAGCGTTCCTTGGGGCCGGTCGGAAGCGCCATCATCTCGTCGCGCGTGAGGCCCTGGTACTCGCCGGCGGAGGCGAAACCGCTTCGGTTGAACTCAGAAAGCGTGATGGTGGTGCCCTTCTTCTTCTTGGGCTTGGAGTTGACAGCCTCCTTGAGGCTGGGAAAGTTTTGGGTCTCGGCGGCCGCGGCCGCCGCCTGGGCCTCGCGCTCCTCGGCCTCAGCCCGCTCGGAATCGGCGGCCCAGGCTCCGATGTTGCCCCAGGGTTTGGACATTTTGAGATCTCAAGAAAAGAGAATGGAGTTGTGGTTGTGTTTGTGGTTGGGTTTGAACTGAAGCCGGGGCTCCGCTAGTGGAGCCGGAGCTCCGATGACATGCAAAGAAGAGAAAGCGCGAGAGGATTAGGAGAGCGTAGAATGCGTTGGGTGATGAAGGAGCCCAACATTAGCGTGCGTTTGTGTGTTTGGTTGGTTTAGTTTGGTTGGGTTTCGGAGCTTGCGCGTGGGCGCGTGCCTTTGCGATTTCCTCACGCGCGGATGAGGGGTGCATGCTTTTCTTCCAATTGGGAAAGCACATTGGGCATTTTTCATGGCCTAGAGCAATGCGTCGTCGTGTTACCCACCTTCTTTTTCGCTACTCTTTATTTTAGGCCATTTTTTCACTCCGCCTATTTTTACTATTTTTAATTATAAATTTTTATTTTATCCTACGCTTCTCTCTATTCTTCAATTTACAAATAAATTCACACTTAAATATAAATAATATAGTATTTACTGTTACTTTATAGAAAATAAGATAAACAATGAATCTATGATAATGTTGTAGGCATGATAATTTTTTAAAATATTAATATATTAGTTTAGATTGATCAAATTTAGTTAGTTACAATCAGAACTCGTTGCAGTTGTAGAAATTGCACTTGATTTTCTTTTTCTCCTTTTATTTGTTCGTTAAGATTTTCTTTCTCCTCTCATACTAGTCTATCTTACTGACTAAGTTTTAACTACCTTTTTTTATTATATTATTGTTATCTTAGAGTAAAATTTTACCAGAAATTTTTTTTATTTGGATGAAAGAAGTAATAACACATAAAATAAAATAAATAATATTTTCTCACACCCAAATGCTTAATATTACTCTTTTTATTATGATTTTATTTTAAATTACTTTTTCACATCTTATTTTGCATTTTTTATTTTGCTGAGAAGTAATAAAGTGTTTTCCGTTTTAAATGGTGGGAATCTTTTAAATGCACACACATATATGAATAATTTTGAATATTGAATTAGATAGAATTTTAAAATGATTTGTAGTTTGAGTTAAAATTTTGCCTTTATATAAGATAACAATTGAAGTGTATTTAATAAATTCTTTTGAGTTAGTTTTGATCTTTACTTTTGGTTTTGCATAAGTAAGTAACGGTAAAGCCTTTATTTTATTAGTTGTCTAAAGAATAATATTTTTAGATTAATATTTCAACTTATTGATGAAATCAGGAATGCTTAAAGTTAAATGGTAAAATTTTGGATTTAAAGTTCAATAGTAAAGATTTCAGTCTATTTTAATTTTTATAAAATTGAACAATTGATTTTATACGGTTATGGGTGTGAATATGAAAATATTATTACTAGTAATTAAAGTTAAACATTTAAAATTTGTTGGAAATATATTATAATTAAAAGAAAAATATTCTTAGTAGTAATTAAATATTTGAAACTTGTTAAAAATATATAATAGTTAATAAAAGAAAAATTATTGAAGTTAGAAATTGATTTTGAAAATTCTGTAGAAAGAAAAATTTTATATGACTTGTGAAGAGAATGAAAAGTTCCTTAAGCCAATTTCATCCAGAAAGTCAATATTACTCATGAGCTTGAGCATAAATACCTTTTGTAAGTGGATTAAAATTTAGTTTAACAAACTTAAGTGGAGAAAATTTTTGGGTAAGTGAATTTGTAAGTGTTAACTAATTAAATGCTCTCTGAATTAAATATTATATTCCTGAAAATTATAGCTTTAAATATTAATTTTACAATGAGATTGAAATATGTGTAAAAAAATTCTTTGTGCTTAAATGTGTAAACGTGTGTATCTCTTCATATATATATATATATATATGATATTAGGAATATTTAATCGTAAAACAACATGAAATAAATAATTTAAGAATGGTAGAGATTAGGAATATTTACTCATAAAATAACATGAAACGAATATTTAAGAATGGTAGATGTCTCCTCACCCTACCTTATGTAATTAAAGAATTTTTTTTATTTTATTTTTTTTCTTTTCTCTCCCACTGTTTTTTCTCTCTTCTTATGAGAGTTTCATTGTTCTGCTTAATTCACTCTTCCCCACCTCTCTTTCAAGTTTCCTCACTGGTAATAATCTATCTCCTATTTATAATACATTTCATTTATTTTCATTTAATTTATCATATATATTTTTAAATATTCAAAAATATATAAATATTTACAATTATTATTATTATTATTATTTATACATGTATGATTATTAATGTATTAGTATTGAATATTATATGATTAATCAAATAGTGTATTCACCTTTATATTATATGTATGTATGTTAGATAATTATGTCATGATAATATTTTGATATTGGACTAAATGATTTTACAAAAATAGAAATTAGAAGGAACATACAGATCTTACATAATACTTATGATATTTTTAATGTACATAAATATAATAATAAAAATAATTAAACTCTTCAGTTCTCTGCTTAAGCCTTTTTGTGTAACTCATGCTTGTGCTTTGTTTTTCATTTATACATATTTTAGCTGGTGTAAGTTACAGATATCAATATCTTTCTTTTTCGTTTTTATGTTTTCCAAGCTTTTACCTTCATATTTTTCTCCCTGTCTTTTCTGTTTTCACGTTTATACGATGAGATTACACAAGCACACACGTATTGCTTACACATAATATGCAGTTTCGTATTATAGAATAAAGGAAATAAATATTATTTCATTAAAATAAAAAATAACTATTATTTATTTAAATTATAAGAAAAGTGAATTCCAATTTGAGAACTATTGGGGAAGGTTTAACGTGGTTTTATTACAAAGCATGCTTCTCAACATTGGTGGGACTTAGGTAACTTACCAATACTTCTTCTATCTGTGTGTGGGATTGGTTGCCAAGACTGTATCAACTAACTGCAAATGTGCAAAGTAATGCTTCGCCAACAAGTCACTTTTTAGAAGAATAAATATAAATTAAATAAAATCACTTTCTTTATATCTTAAAATAAATTTATCTATACACTGATTTTTAAAAATTATTTTTTATTAATCTCTTTTAGTTATATATGAACTAATTCAACTTTATCTTATTTTTCGTTTGCAGAAAAGTTTATATATATATATATATATATATCACAACATAGAAACCAAATTATATTTATATATTTTATAATAATTTTCTTAGCTTTTATTGATAAACATTGAAAAATCTTTTGAATATCTCTTGAGATTCCATATAAAACTAGGTAAATCAATTTTAAAGTGGAAACTTGATTATTTAATAATATCACTTTTATCGTAAGAGAATAGTGTTTTTTTGTGACAAGTAAAATTTTTTTTATATCATAAAGCTTTATAGTTCTTATTATAAGTTAAAATTATCATATTGACTTCATTCAATCTTGAGATAAACCTATCATTTATCAATACTTTTAAAACTCACATAAAAAAATATTTAAAAAAAAAAATAAGAGACACTCTCCAAGATACAATAGTTGACTTGGAACAACATAAAATATAAAAAAATTCTTTGATTTTATATCAACAAGGTATACTACAACTTATACTATAATTGAAACATGATAAAAGAGAATTATGTGATTTTTTTTTTCTTAGTTTGATTTTTGTCCTTAAGGTGACTTTTGTTGGACAAAGTTTTAATGAGACACATTTTTAATAAAATATATTTTTTAATTATAAAATCTTGCTAAGTTGTTTAAAAATTAATGAGTGTCTCAATAATTAGAAGTAATTTGAAAATAAACAATCATCGTATCAAATTAAAGTAATTTCAAAAATAAATGATTATTGTATTAATCTAAAATTGTTTGAAAATAGACTATTATCTCAAAATACTTCAACTCAATAAATAAAATAAAATAAAATCAAAATGATCTAATGAATACTTAAAAAAAAGATTTTAAAACCATAGTAAATAATTTAAAAACATTTTGTTTCTAAACATATTACATTCAAGAGTAACTTGACATAAAACAACAAAATAACATAAAATCTTGAAAAAATAAAAAACTTCTAATTAATACATATTGAGAATGACACTATTATACTAATTATCAAAGTTTGAGAATCTCCCTGTTAGCCATATATATATATATATAAGAGATATAAATAGATATTTAAAATTGTTAAAGTATATATATATATATTCATTAATTTCTCTTTAAAAATCTTTTACTCATTCTTAAAAATTAAGAATTTTAATCATATCATCTTTACTAATTAAAAAATAAAATTCAATAATAACAATTTTAATTTAAGTATTATAACAAGTGACATACAAACAAAGTTATAAACAATTCAAATTTTGACTAATGTAGAAATAACTATGATATTAATTTAAAATAAAACTAGAACTGATGCGAAAAGTTTTTCTAGGACACAATTTTCTTGTCCACTCTTCTCTTTTCTTCATGCTTTAACACTTACTTTTACTCCATATATTAATTTTCAACTTGCTAAAAAATTACTATTATTCAGCCTTAACATCAAGGAAATTTAAGGTATTACCTTTTCTTGATGAGAAAAAAAAAAGTATCCAAGGGCTGAAAAAAAATGGTGCAAAATATAAACATTTAACTTCAAACATTTAACTTTTACCACTTAATAGTCATGATCACTATGTACAACTTGCAACACTGAAATAAATAATTCCACAGTACAAAAGTTGTTTATAATCAGTAATCAACATTAATAACCAATTATCAATGTATCATTGTCGAACATGTTTACTGATGAACGTGTTTATCAATTAAAATGTGTGACCCCCACATTTTGTTTCTTGTCTCCTACTTCCTTTTTATCAGCTACACCTTTTCTTATTTTCTAGGTACACCTCTTATCTATTTCACTAATCACAAATTACTTATCTGTCGATCAAACCCGTATATGAAGGTTAGCACAAAATCTATCCGCCAGTTATCAAACAAAGAGCTTTTGAGACATTTTTTAGAAAGGAAATAATTAGCAAAACCGGATACAGATGAGCGATTTAGGTCACATCACAGAAAAAAACTCTATCTGATGGAGTTCAATGTAGCATTAAGTGGTGCAATGCAATACAAAAATATAATTTATAGGATTAAACACTAAAATATCTTTCCATCAAAACTCAATAAAAAGCAGAACTCTAATCAAACAGACCCAATCCCATATCATCATCAGACTCTTCCTCCACCTTCTCTTCCTTCTTCTCAGCAGCAGGGGCAGCGTCGCCAGCTGGGGCAGCACCTCCGGCAGGAGCAGCTGCAACGGCACCACCTCCAACGAATACTGCACCACCCACTATCACCTGAACAAAACAATGAATAAAAATAACCTCATCAGTGACCCGCCACAAAATGCTATGCTTGAGTCCAAAAGATAAACCAGCAAAGCAGAAAAACCATCATCATCAGCAAACTATGTATTCTTCAACCAACTGGGGTGGATGTGCATAAGTGATTTCGATACTATTGTTTAATTTGAATACGATTTAATTGTATAAAATTTCTCATAGTTTCTCCAATTTTTTAATTTTAACTTATGGAACCTGGAAAATCAATTTTGTTTTATTTTCTTCATATTTTCCCTCTTAAAAGCAATTTTAATACAAAAGCTCGTCCAAACATAGTCTTAGAATTTTACTATGACAAGCTGCGTAATTTTTTATCATAGATCTACTGATCATTTATCTAAACTCCAATTCCAATTGAATAATTGCATCTATGTTCTATCATTGACAAGTACAAATTGGAAATGAACCGCGATGAAGCTTCACAGGCGGTAGCACTAAACAGTAAAACTCATAATTCTCCTGAAGTCAGATTCTCACAATAATCCGAATGAAATCCCAAAAAAAATGCAATAAGAGAACAAATACAGCAAACGATTAATTTCTCAGCAAATCTCAAACAAATGAAATGAACCAGCATTCCTCAGACAAAAAAAAAAATAGCATAACAAAAACCCAACCATCATTTCGAAGCACACTACACTGACACACATATATTCCAATAAAATACGGAATCAAACAAATCCAAATAAAATAAGTAAATAAACTACAAAATAGAGCAAAGAAATTTTAAAAGGAAAAGATAAAAGCAGAGCAAATATAAACCGTAAATTTTCGCCAAATATGTGAAAGATGTACCTGGAATATGGCAGAGGAAGGAGACACAGGAGAGTAAGAGGACTGAACGCCGCCGGAGGAGTCAACGGCGAGAGCTGCTTGAACGAGCTTCCGTTGAAGATCGTAGGAGGAGTCGGCGGAGGACTCGATGTCGCCGGAATGTTGTTTGGCTGTCCATTCGCTGCCGGATTTGCGTACGATAAATGTGAAGACTCCCATGGCTACTCTGAGCGAAACCCTAATTCGAAATTGAAGACTCGCTGAGAGCAAAGTTGCAGTGACGGCACTTCGGGTTGGAGGAATCGTTTATGTAGCAGTGAGGTTTTGGAACCCTAATGCTGAGCACGTGAAAAGCCCATTTAGCCCATTCCAATATTTTCTTATAATATTATTTGTAAATCTCCTGCTTAAAAGCAATTTTAATTCTTTAAATTTACTCACATATCCACACCTTTTATTTGATAATTGATGAAGTAGAAAATCATTTTAACACATTAAAATTTTCAAATAATAAAATTAGAGAGAGGGCTGATTTTCCACCTTCAACACAAATTCACCCATACTTGAAAAAGATTCACAGAAAAAAAATGCTCTTTTGCTTTTATTAATATGTGGGTGATTAAGAAATAGAAAGAAGGATTATACATAGAACTTCAAATCAAGGACAGATATACCCAACAACTAGTTGTTCCAGTAAAAATGCAATTACTACCAGAGACTTTGGGTTTTTGGGGTGACTTAACACTACTCACTAACTATTTAACTATTTAACAGGGTGCAATAATTTATTTGGAGAATAATGATTAATAATAAAGTGTTGCTTTCCTTTTTTTTTTTTTTTAATATATAGATCCGCATAAAAGCAAGATATATACGTTGAGCACTCAAATGGACGCACAAGTAATGTTTGAGCATGAGTCAAAAACTAATAATGTAACGTAGGTTTGGAGTTTGGGGAGATTAAGGGCATGTCCTATATAAATTAAAAAAAAAAAAAAGTGAAAGATAGGTTATGCGTTCTTGTATTATTTTTAAACTACTTACATTTAATTTTATTTTAATAAAAAATTAAACAAATTATATATATGTAATTTACATTTGATTGCGAAGTATAGTAATATTTAGTATCAAAATTTAATTATTGTAATATGATTTTTACTGACAAAATTAAAAAAAAAAATCCTATACAAATATTTTTATTTTAAAACATATTAATTACTTAACATTTAAATAGGTACTCATCTCTAAATATTAGATGTTGAATATAAATCTTTGAGTATTTTACAGTAATGTTTTATCAATTCAAATATATTTATTTAACCTATTAGAAAACGAGTAATGCGATATATAAATAACAACAATACATTTTTGTAAGCTTGATAAACCTCTTATTCATATTATATTTAACTTTGGTAGGAATTAGTCATCATAACTGTCAAGGATTTATACAATTTTTAGAAATACATCACTTGGCATATAAAACCCTTTGATAAGGCAAAATTCTCATTAAACACTCAATTATCACTTTACTCAACATTTTGATGTATTATCTTTATTATTTGTTATTATTATTAATGTTGTTGACTTCACTTTCATGATCAAGTATTTACTTAATGACTTTTGTATTAGTATTATCTTCAAGTTCTTTGTATGATTTGATACAACATTGTGACTGATCCATGTTTTATAATCATTATACATGTAATTGAGATATTATAAAGTCTAAAAGAAGACGTGAAAATAAAATAATATATTACATAATTATATAGCTTTGTAATAACTAGTTTCACAATTAAATTATCTTACAACTAAAAAATAAAATAAAAATATTGTTTAAAAATTTATTAATTGATAATATGTAAAAATATTTCAATTTAACAAAAATATTAATCACATAACATTCAATGAAATACATAATAACTAAATGTCAAATGTTAGAAATATTATTCAAGAGAATTTTATATTCTAAATGCATTTCTTACAACTTATTTAACTCAATAAGTTGAAAGTTTACATTATTGTCCTTCATTACACTTATTATGTTAAAGAGATGAACATGGGTCATGGTTTATGTACTTGTACTTGTTTTTTCTTTATTTTTCATTTACCTTCCTTTTTGTCTTCTGGAATGAGATAATGATGATAGTGTGATATCTCCATCAACTTCAATGGTGAGTTAGGAGACAACGGTGTGAGCTAGTTGAGTTAGAAGACGATGAGTATGTATTTTGGGAAGAAATGTTATTTTTTTTTTTAGAATTGTCTACAAATGTCAAGAGTTAGTTTGGTTAAACTCTCAACAACAACCAAACATATTTAATTAAATTTCCCCCTTTTAATTCTTATATGAACATTCAACCTGTGAATGATATAACACCCTTCTTTGTGTAATCATTTTTTCTTTTGACTGATTGTTTATAACATGTTTTAAACTTCTAATTTCTCTATGTGAACATGTGATGTCTGTCCTTTTGTATGCTTATTTGATCCTCACTTAATATAGAAGTAATAACCAATAAACTCTAATAATTAGGTCTTCAACACATTCAACCACAGTCAAAATTGATATTATGTCCTTGATATTGAGAATGGTATACCTTTATTTTGAGATAAATTTTCATCACACTCTCATCAAGTTGGATACTTTTAAGTTTGGTTGATGATTCAATTTTTATTTACTTTTAAGTTTGGTTGATGATTCAGTTTTCATTCAAATAGATAAAGGAGGCCTTGCATTGGATGAACGAGATATAATACTCACATTTAACATGAATAAAGGTGGTAGAAATATATGTATAAGATAATTTTAAATAGATAAGGTAGTTTTGGATTATAGTTATATATTTATATTTTTAAATTTTCATTTGAAAGAGGTGATTGATTTTGTAATAAAACACAATAATACTTATAATTAAGTTAATTGATATCCATGACACGCTAAAAAATAAAAAATAAAATAATAGAAAAGGTATAATTATGTTTTACGACAAACACCCTCTTATATTATGTGAATATAAAGTCAACCATACAAATTTGCTCACAAGTCTCAATTTTCTCATAATACTACATTTGCGAGGTTGCAACTAGAACCCAATAATGTTTTATTTAATCTCTTCAACAACACACTTTCAATCAAAGGTTCCAAGACACATTTATTTATTTTTATCTAAGTTACAACCTTTCAAATCTTCCAAATTATTTTTTTCTTATCTTTCACCCTCCCAATCCAATCTCTACTGCCTGTTTAGCTGAGATACCACTAAGTATATTGATAATACCTACAATAAACACATAAATCCTAAAAATCCAGATTAAGACAATATCTGAACTTGCATGACCCCATTCGAAACTTATAAATAGGAAGACTATCTAATTAATTACAACGCATATGCATGTATTTAGAAAAAATAGAAAATTAAAATTAACAATTAATTACAATGCATGTATTTAGAAATTTAAAATTAACAAAATCATAGAAGTAGTTTCAATTTAAAACAAATCTCTTTCTAAAATCATGACATTGGGAGGAATAGTCTCTCCCAATACCATGATTAAAATAAGAAGTAAGAAATAAATATTTAAAAATAAAAATATAAATTAGCACAAAAAAAAATTTCAAGCATTTGATAATTTAAAATTTAATTATACAACCTCACGTTCTTATAGTGTAAAGTTACTTTCATTCACGTATTCTTTATTTGTAATTAATTTAATATGTACACTTTGCAAAATAAAAATTAAAAGTAAACAAAATAAATAAAAAGGAAAAAAAATCTCAGAAAAAGAAGACACGTGTTTCATTAACTAAAGTTGAAAGTTGTTACAAAGAGAAATTATGCTTCAAGAGAAAGAATCAAAATGTGTCGTTGCAGAGTTTGTCAAGCACAAATTTTCACCTAACCCCAACCAGAGAAACCATAATTAAGGAGTGGGGAAAATACTGAACAATGAGACGCTATTTTCTTTTTCTGTTTTTAATTGGAAGAAAGACTAGTTGCAATTTAGAACAAATAATGCACATCCATGAATTTCCACGTTCATTGATATCGTCCCCTGTGTTGTGATTACGTCCTTTCCACTCCACACTTCCGTTCCCTTGCATGAATTGATGCTTCTATCAGGAAAAACCTTCCCCAGATATGATGTCTTTGCATATATCTCCGTCTTCTCATCGCTTAGATTGAAGAAAGCAAGATAGATTTCCCCTGAATAGAGATAAAACATTCAGAGTTGTAAAACAGTTTATATTATGATTTGACTTAGAGAGTGAAGTGGGTGAAATTGATCCTATAATATACTATTTGTTATTCAACTTCTTAAATGGTACTCATGATAAATTAATAAGCATTTCTTTTTCAATTTTGATGCTATGCAGTTGCAGAAAAGAAGAAAATTCTTGACATCCTCCAGAGTGTTTGCTAGAAAGTAGAGACCTTTTCTTCCTGTTGCAATCCAAGAGCGAACTCCACCAGCATTAACCTCAGCTGCAAATGACCAATTTGCTTTAGGGAAAGGAAGAAAGAAAAGAAATGAAATTAGTTGTAAAAAGTGGTCAGTGTCTACAAAATTTCACCTTCAACAAATTTTACTGTTGCACAAAGACCGGAGTAACTATTTTCCAATGTCCCATTGGAGTGCAGTTCCCAGATCTGCAGAAGACCCGATGCATCAGTTTTCATTGGAATCAATAACATACAAATTGGCTAAGGCATATGATACTCAAATGGGGTAAAAATAATAATATGCACGTAACGAAGTTGATCCCCAGAATAATTTTCTATATCTACTAGACATGTTGCAACAGTCACATCACATGAAATATGGAATGTGACATACCTGATTTGAATCCCATCTGCATGGAGAAAATGTTCCTCTCTTGAACTCTTTAGAAGTAACCTTTCGTTTTGGAGAAGCGTCTAAGCAAAATTTCATTCTGTCAGTAGCAACCAGTTGATGTTTCCCTCGATAGTCCTGTTGAAACACACTCTCACCATCTCTGTACCGATGCCAATGTAACAATTTCTATTGTTAACAGCAACACAAATGGTTAAATGGAAGTTGGATAAATGGAAAAGAGAAAGATAAAGCATGATTACAATCTGAGTTGAAGTTCTCTCTTGTTTACGCAGAATGGAGCTTGGTGCTGGTTTTCTACACCCTTTTTCCAGCAGATTGTTTCAAGATATTCGTTATGACTTTCAATAGACCAACCACTCGCCTTTGATTCGCTACAGCCAGTCAAACCTAATGAATGTGTATATGATGATGCCTTTGTTCCTTGCTTCGGTCTATGTTTTTTCCCTCCAGGGTGCTTCAAGTTATTTGAGCTTGTGATATAAGGAAACTGTCATTGCAGTAAAGTCAAATGATTCATGATAAGTTGTATGCCTGACGTGCCTATTTTCCTAAAAGAAAATAGATGGCTCACATGCCTCCTTATTATTTGAGCTGAAGAAATTAATCTCTAGAAGGGTAGGATTTGTTATAAGTTCGTATGTGGAAGGATCGATCTTCCGCACATCCCCACCATACATAAGGGGAGACTTCGCCAAAGACCACAAAGTCATCTGTCAAATAAGCATAGGCTCACTCAGTCTATCACAACGCATGTATAAAATAGATACACGAATATAAAGGAAAGCGACTCAGATATGCTTTTTTATCAATACCTGTGTCCTTTTTTCTTCAAGAGTGAGTCTACTAAACCTGTGTGGACCTTCATTTGAACCTACAGATAAAATAAGGCGAAAAGAAATAATTCCATAATCCATATTCCTACAAGTCAAGCTCCTAACAATTATCTAGGATACACTAGTGTCAACATCTTTTAATTTTTCTATAGAAAAAGAACTAGCACATAGACAATATCCTCGTGGTATAGTAGAATAAGTATATCTGCAGAGAATGCTCCACACTGCCCGGAGATTGTAGTTCACACCAATGAAGAATAGATAAATGCAGTAAATGGATCTATAAATATATACTAGAAAGTAATAACCAAAGTATGCTGATCATGACATTCATAATGGGCAAATAAAAATAGCATCTCAGTCTCATTACCTTGATCAGTTAGCCATCCAAATGGTAGCATGTCCAAATCAGGCCAGGAATTTCCCTTTAAACCTTTTCCTCCTATCATATTAGCTGTAGAAAAATCCCTGGTTCACAATTAAATGAACTAAGTTATGTAATATGGCGATGGAACAACACATAGCTTGATTGCAACATACAGTGAGGACTGATAAAAATATCTAAAAACAGAAATATAAACAACTTAATCACCTTGTTACGTCAAAATGAGCCCTGACATCCGCCCAATAATCCCAGTCGTCTCCTGTTATTCTATACATGTTGACTAGTCCACTGACATCCTTGGCCATCGCTGGTGTCACACTGGTTCCAGGAGACAGAGAATACACAATAGGGCGATTAAGCTTACTGAGAACCTGGCATGACGTATCACAGATAAGTTTGCTAAAAGATCGTTGGCAAAATATTATCAACATCTGTTCATATGAGAATGAGAGAGGTAGGGAATAGGGTAAGAGGGAGAGGAAACTGCAGAATACCTCTGACACATAGCTTATTTCATTTAGTTCCAAGTCGTCGCCAAACACACAGTCATGTTTCACTGCAAGAACAGCAGAAAATCTATCAGCATCGGTGCCAAAACAAAGGCTTACATATACATACATACATACATATACATTATCACGGATCATAGTGAAAACGAAAAACTACAGTTAAGAGCCCACTATGTACTTTCTGTTGCATTTTTTTCCCCACATGTATCCTGAATTAGGTCATGAGGGAATATGGATGCTTTAAAGGTTTACAAGTGTGGCCCAAGGAAGTAGACTGTGTTGACATTATCTTTAGTACAAATTCAAGCTCCTTGATATGATAAATTACTTGAAGTCTATTGGACTACAAAAAATACCAATTCTGTCATCTAACATGGAAGAACATCACGACTGTTTCACTAACGAAACCAAGGTGTAGATAGTGCAAAACATTATTAAAATTCATCATGATTGTTGCGTGAAATGAAGCAAGTCATGATAGTTCATAATAAGCAGATTACAAATTAGTAGTCCTAGTACCTAGATCAACACCCCATGCAGCATACTGCTCATACAGAGATTTCAAAAAAGCTCTCCCAGCTCCTAACTTTGTATTTACACTCATGAAACCGTGAGGCATCCATGCACAAGCCTTTTCTGGGATTGCTATGTCTTTTGCATGCCACACTCGACCAGATTCTTGATATGCACCACCCTAGGAAATTGCAAAAGGAGGAATGAGAGGTCAACAAGAACTTTCAATTAAGTAAAATAAGTATTCCCATATTTTGCTGGTCGTTGTATATATATATATATATATATATATATATATATATATATATATATATATATATATATATATATATATTTTTTTTTTTTTTTTTTTTTATATTTT
>Ga0099824_1000473_pt1 | contig 47252 bp, 15 predicted proteins | sample SiratrowhiteBW_FD_76837 | JGI IMG/M metagenome (GOLD analysis project Ga0099824, IMG submission 76837) | Root nodule microbial communities of legume samples collected from California, USA - Siratro white BW | ecosystem: Host-associated > Plants > Roots > Nodule | place: USA: California... | reverse complement strand
TAAACAAAAAAAAATAAATAAAAAAAAAAAAATAAAAAATATATATATATATATATATATATATATATATATATATATATATATATATATATATATATATATATATATATACTTTTTTCTTCAAAAATTAATTCGTATATGGAAAAGAAGTTATTGTTTTACATAAATACAACTTAATATTAGGTAAAGAAGTTAACCAACAAAATAACTAACATTTAACAGAAATTGCATTAACTTTCATTATATACTTATATTACTTGTGAACCACAGATTTTCTTAATAGGCATGACGAGGCTATGAGGAAAATTTACCTAACACATTAATTATTTTATCGTTTGTAAATATACCATTGCAACTTTTAAAAGCCACGTACAATTATTAAATACTCATACTCACTTAAATAGTCAGTGTAAATACGTGATCTTTCGTTCACGTAAAATTGTAAAAGTTATAAAAAGTGTTTGTTATGATTATATTAAAAAAAAAAGTTATATAATTCAAATTAAAGAGACAATTGTGACCAAAACAGTTGTCGTGATTTAAAATATGAAATAAAACTAATATAAATACTCAATAATGCACTCTAGTAAAGTTGTTCAACTCATTTTTGTTGAGTCCGTTAAACAATATTTAACGACTTTAACAAAAACTTCCCAATAGTATAATATATTTAAAACAATAATAAAACAAATAAGATAAATTATTGATTTTTAATAATTATTTTAGAAATTAGATTAAAATTAGTTTCATTGGATTGATAACATGAAAAAATTTATAATTAAATGCTTATATATATTGATACAAAGACAAAAATTGGGTAGATTAGTTGCAAAACGAAAAGAAACCAGACACTAGTTGACACGTACGACGCAGGAAATTAATTTCCTTTTTGACTTGCGACATTATTCATTTCCATATGCTGTTCAATATATGATTTTCCTCTATCACCAACCCCATTGAGTAAAAACAATAAAAATATAAATAATTTTATCCTATTAATTATGCTTATGTAAAGCTTTATGCTAAGTGAAAGTTAAAGTATCAGTTCTGATATTAAGATAAAAGTTAAAGTGAAATTTTAAGACTGTTACATTAAAATGTGTGAATTAATTTTATAATTTCTAATTTTAAAGATTACATCATACGTAGATTAAGTTTTAGTTAAACTTTCCCTTGATGCAGCTTTTAATGTTTTGGTTTCTTTCCCTTAAAAGAAAACCCTCTTGAGAAAAGACCATTAAGCCTTAAGCGGAAGTTGCATTAAAAAACATTAATTAAATATAGAAGGATTTTGATGAGACCATTGCATGCAAACCAATAAACACAATATGGTAGTTGAAACAAGTGACAGTTAACGACATTGACTCTTAAATTCAAGAACGTCACGATTATAATTATGATTAGAACACAATTAAGCATTAGGTTAACCCACGGCAATTATGATGTTTGACTGGTTAGGTTGAGCAAAGTCTAAGGTGTGGACTTTATTCATTCATAATGTGAATAATCCAATTTAATACATGAACTCACCCTCTTCTTATACTTTTATTATTAAATGTGCTTCTTCTTCTTCCTGCTCCATCATAATCATGGAGGGCTATGCAAATCTCCCACGTACGAAAAATCAGATTCGAATTATTGTGTAGGTGAACGACCAAACTAATTTAGGAGTTTATAAGTGCACGGACGAATATCGAAGATGGTGCCTCATGCAACTTATTTTGACTTATTTAGAAACTTTTTAGTCAAAAGACGAAAAGCCAACATGGCCAAAAACTATACGTATTAGTTTATTGAATTATTGTAAAAAGTTATAAGTTAGTAGATTTGTTAATTTGGTTTATAAATTCAAACTTTTGTGTCATCGTCATTAAAGGAAAAAGGAAACTAAAAACTTCTGGTTAATTTAAAGTTTTTTTTCAAAAGGCATTATTCTATGTAATTGTAATTCATGTAGATTGGGCTCATGTAGGCCCATAAACGTTAAGCCCAGTTTAGCTTCTCAGAAAGGGTAAATCCATTTAAGCCTATATTTGTTATTAATTACGTGATTTAAATATTTTTAAAATATTGTTACGCGGGAAAAGAAAAGAGGGTTGTTAGGATACGTTTAAGTTTCCAATCCCGCGGAATCAAGAGGTTCATGATGGAGTCATCGGTGGCGCTCCTCTTCTTCTTCCTCTCATTCCTCATCTCTTTCGCCCGCGCTCTGCCGCGCGAAGCCGTCTTTGACGCCGCCGACGTTCTCTCAGATTCAGGGTTCGTTTCTATGGCTCTAACACTCGAAGTCGTTGCCGAAACGCTTCTTGAACAGTCTCCTTCCGCCACCGTCTTCGCTCCCTCCGATTCTGCTTTCAAGAAATCTGGTCAGCCGTCCCTTGACCTCCTCCGCTTCCACCTCGCGCCGCTTCCGCTCACCCCGTCCAGTCTCCGCCTCCTCACCGCCGGCGCCAGGATCCCTACCATGCTACCAGGTCAATCTCTTACCGTCACAACCTCTTCATCCGACGGCGTAACCTCCGTCAACAACGTCAAACTTGCGCAATCACCAATCTACGACGACGGCTTTCTTTTAGTATACGGCATTGACAGGTTCTTTGACCCTAATTTTCAGTTTAACAATCAAAGACCTATCTCTGAATCCAATTCTTCCTGTTCCGTCAAGAACCACACCGCCAGTGCCTCCGATTCCTTCGACCAAGCCATCCAAACCCTAAAAACTGGCGGATACTCCGCCGTGGCTTCATTTCTTGGAATGCAGCTCTCCGGTGTCTCGGAGGTGGGCGGAATCACAGTGTTCGCTCCGGCGGACGACTTGGTGATGAACCGCATCGGCGATTTCGGCGAGTATCCTCCTTTCTTTCGCCGGCACGTCGTGCCGTGCCGGCTTCTTTGGAATGATCTCGTGAATTTGGGCGACGGATTGGAGTTGCCGACGTTCTTGGAGGGATTCGTGATCAATATCACAAGATCTGACGGCGTTTTGATTCTTAACGGAGTTCCGGTGTTCTTTCCTGACGTGTTTTTCAACGACAGGATAGTAGTTCACGGTGTTAGCGATATTTTGGGGTCACAAGTCACGTTTCGTGGGAACGTGCTTGCTGTTGATTACGAGGGAAAGTTGTTTGATCCTTCTGAATTTTGAGGCAGTGTAGATTTTTAGTCGCTACCACCCCACTACTGTACACATTCAATCACGTTTTGCATGGGTCTGACCGCGGGTTTTTTTTCTCTTATTTTTTTTTCAATAAAATTCCTGTCAAGTTGTTTTTTAAGTATTTCATTTTGTTTTCATTTATTCAAAGCTTAAGATGAGCGTTACCTAATATTTAATTAAATTATATACACGCATCACATTTTTTGTAATGTAGAAATAGGAAAATGTAGAATGGAAAGTTTCTCAATATTTGATTAACTTTTCAAAAAAAAATCTTGAAGTATTAGAACAATAAATAACTATGCAGTATATCTCAATTAAGAAAAAGTTAATCTCAAATATAGAATAATGCGAATTAACAATAACTTTTAAATACATGTTCAATATATTATTTTTAGTTCAGTATTGCATCCAAAAGATCCACTAACATGTTTTACTTACTACTTGAAGATGATGATGAAGTGTTATTTTATGGAAGATGTGTTTTCTTCCCTAAATAGTTTTTTAAATCGAGAGGTAACTACCGTTAAAACTTGAGACATTTTTGTTGTACGTTTCTTGTCCCTTTTTACTTAGGATATCCTTTCAAATCTCACACATGGGCGAAGATTTTTTAGCCATCAGGTTCTTCTATTTTTTCAGGTAAGATGTTATTAAATCACTTTGAAATTTCTGGATGAATAATTTTCTTTTTCCTTCGTGTGGGAAACTAGATTTATGTTAATAACACCCTGTCGTCGAAGAACACGTCAGGAAATAACACTGAACCCCGTTAGGAATCAAAACGCCGTCAGATCGTAAACTCTGAATCTTTTGGATGCAAGAATGAACTAAAAATAATATATTGATCATGTATTTATATTTTTAATTGAGATATACTGCACTAGTTATTTATTGTTCTAATACTTTAAGTATTGTTGAAAATTATTTTTTTGGAAATATTGAGAAACTTTCTATTTTATATTTTCCTATTTCTACATTTGATGCGTGTATATAATGTATATAATTTAATTAAATATTACGTAAAACTTTGAAAATGCAAATTAAATGAACACAAAATGGGATACTTAAAAAAGAACTTGGCATAAATTTTATTGAAAAAAATAAGAGAAAAAAAATCCGCGTCACACACATGCAAAACGTGATTCAGTGTATAGAGTGGAGTGGTAGCGACTAAAACTCAAAATTCTGAGAAGGATCAAACAGCTTTCCCTGGTAGCCTTGTGACCCCAAAATATCGCTAACACGGTGAACTACTGTTGAAAAACACGTCTGGAAAGAACACCCGTTAAGAATCAAAACGCTGTGTTATATTGATGACGGCAACTCCGATCCGTCGCTCAAATTCACGAGATCATTCCATAGAAGCCAGCATGGAAGGACGTGCCGGCGAAAGAAGGAAGGATACTCCCCGAAATCGCCGATGCGGTCTTCCGGAGCGAACACTGTGATTCCGAGACACCGGCGAGCTGTATTCCGAGAAAGGAAGCCACGGCGGAGTATCCACCAGTTTTTAGGGTTTGGATGGCTTGGTCGCAGGAATCGGAGGTATTGGTGGTGTGGTTCTTGCCGGAACAGAAAGAATTGGATCTTTGATTGTTAGACTGAAAGTTAGGGTCTAAGAACCTGTCAGTGAACTAAAAGAAAGCCGTCGCCGTAGATTGGTGATTGCGCAAGTTTGATGTTGTTGACGGAGGCTACGCCGTCGGATGAAGAGGTTGTGACGGTGGGAGGGAGCGGCGCGAAGTGGAACGGAGGAGGTCAAGGGACGGGCTGATCAGATTTCTTGAAAGTAGAATCGGAGGGAGCAAAGACGGTGGGGGAAGGAGACTGTTCTAGAAGTGTTTGGCAAGACTTCGAGTGTGAGAGCCATAGAAACGAACCCTGAATCCGAGAGAACGCCGGCGGCGTCAAAGACGGCTTCGCGCGGCAGAGAGCGGGCGAAGGAGATGAGCAATGAGAGGAAGAAGAAGAGGAGCACCACCGATGACTCCGTCAAGGGACAGTGTCTGAAGGAGAAGGCTCTAGAAGCGTTTTGGCAACAACTTAAAACTTGGAGTGTGTGAGCCATAGAAAGGAACCCTGAATCTGAGAGAAATTTTTCTCAGTATAAACACACTTTGAACTTTTTATGGCAGGTCAGGGAGAAAGAAAGCTACCAAGTGGCAAAGCTCAATAACAAAGTGATGAAGAAAATTACCAACCATTGAGGCATGGCTGAAGAAACTTCCTGATCTGCTACATTTTTTAATTGGGCTTTAATTTCAAGAAGAAATGGATTATATTCAATGTAAATGCTTCATTTATTTCGGTTTCTTTTATCAGACTGATATAAATATTACGAAAATAGTAAAATTTAAAGAAGAGCTAAATATTTTTTATCTCTCAATATTTTATCTTTTCTTTCAAAAATCCATATCTCCACATGTGACAAGTAATTGTATTTTTAATTATTAAAAGTATAATCATTTTAAAAGAAATAATGTTAAAAGGCACGTTATTTCAATTCGTTTCAAATATTTTTAGAAAAAAAAAATCTGTTGTTTCTTTCGATTCGTTTTTTTTATGTATTTTAAATTAATATTATTATCAATTGAAAGTGTCATTATATCATAATATATGTTTATATTTTGATTTTTTTTATTCCAAACATTAGTTATATAAATAAAACATTAATATATGTTTTTAAAATTACAACGATGCATTTTAAGTCACAACTTAAAAGATATTTTAAATGAAACTAAAAGTAATATGACTAAATTATTATAGACTAACAATAAATAAACTTATATGTTGTTCAATAACAACTTATTATAGATGGTAAGATGATTGATATTTTATATAAAAAATTAGTTTTTATATACTGTGAACCCATAAGAAAATGAAAAATATAAATAATTGTTTCAAAAATTAATAATCTTATAATCTAATTTATAATTACATAGTAATATAAAAAGTTATAGTATCTATATATTTATATTAATATTTTCTAGTAATTATTTAAAATGAGATTAATTGTAATATAAAAGTTTTGACATCGACAAATATAGAAATAAAATCCTAATAAATATACGAGGATACCAAGTTGTAACTTTCCATCCCACATTTGCAACCCACAGGATTTATTTTAACAGTAGAATATATTTATAGTACGAATTTGAATTATTAAAATTGAAAGAATTAAAAATAAAAATAATAAAAATATATGTATAAGAAATATGAAACAATGATATATTGTATTTATTAATAAAAGTTAATTAAAATTTATATATTAAACCATAATTATCGAATAAATTAGGTTTAAAATTGGACCTTTATAAAAATATATAGAATAAAATTAAGTATGAAAATTTCAATAATAATTTTATTAAATAAAATTTTCACTAATTAAAAATTATTTTTGTTTCAAACTCAAGTTGAATTTGTAAGGGTGATAGGTTATTATTCTATAAGACCTACCTAAGGACACTTTCTCCACAATCGTGATAATTAAGAGAAAATATATAAAAAAAAAACAACTTCCCTAAGACAGATAAAAAAAATGTTTGTTTTCCTATTTTTTGGCTTTTGATGTTTTCATTTAGGCTTGTTGCTACTTTTGTGTAATATTTTGTAGTCTATAGACCAAGTTGTAATGAAAAAATAATGTTTAAACGATGAACCAAGTTGTAATGAAAAAATAATGTTTAAACGATGAACGACATAGTCACACATTCATAAATTTTATACATAAAGTAAACAAATATTTTAAGGTTAATCATTCTAAGGTCAAACTCTCTAAGGTTAGTTTCTCAAAGAATGATCTATTTGAGGTTGATCTTCCAAATGGCAACCTCCCTAATGTTAATCTCTCCAAGGATGAACTTTTTAAGTTCAATCACCCAAAGGCCGATTTTTATAGTATAAAACAAAATCGATAATTAAGAGAAAATATCAGATATCGTTTTCTTATTTTCTAGCTAATGTTTTTCTTGATTATTTTAATATTATTCTTAACATAATCTGAAACACTTCTAATAATCTTCTAATGTTGACATATCTAAAACACTCTTTTCAAACAATTCTTTAGTGATTACATTTTCAAAATTTCCTTCACTCGTAACATATATCTTATTTGACAAAACAAATACTTTCTCAATATCTTGTTCTTTAAGAGAAGCAATTTTTTCATATATTTCCGTAGAATTAACATTTAATAGAAACATGTATAAACTCATCATGTATTAGACGGTCTATCATATGTTAAAAGGTCTAAGCATATGAGTTAGACTACTTACCATGTTTTAAACGATGTCTTAACTTTGTGATAGGTGGTCGGTCTACTATATGTTAAATAACCTCGTTGTCTGTAAGTTAAATTATGTACCATGTTGACACTCTTTATGTTAGATGGTCTACTATGTTTGACACTCTTTATGTTAGATGGTCTCTCAAACTCTGTGTTACACAGTCTACCATGTGTTGGACAATCTCATGGTTTGTGAGTTAGACGGTCTATGATGTGTTAGACAGTCTCTCAGTGTCTACGCCAGACCTTTGTGTTAGACCATCTCTCAGTCTCGGTTTTAGACAATCTACCATGTGTTAGATAGTGTCTAACTCTTTATATTAGATACTGTTTAACTCTTTATGTTAGACAGTCGAGATGTATTAGCCAGTCTCTCAAACTATTTGTTAGATGGTTTACCATGTGCTAGATACTGTCACAACCTTTAAGTTAAGATAGTCTACCACATGTTAGACTATCTACGATGTGTGGGATACTCTCTTAGTGTTTGTGTTAGACGATCTACCATGTGTTAGACGGTCTCTTAAAGTTAGTGTTAAATGGTCTCTCAATCTTTATTTTAGACCGTCTTCCATATGTTAGACTGTCCAACTCTTTGTGTTTGACAGTCTACCATGTGTTAGATAGTTTTTCAAACTTTGTTTTAGATGAGCTATCATGTGTTAGACGGTCTTAAGATCTTTGAGTTAGACGGTCTGTGATGTGTTAGATGGTCTCTAACTCTACGAATGATTGAGACATATATTGTCCATTTTATATTGTCATATTTTGTTTATTATGATTTGCACAATTGATGTTATGGCATAATTTTGAGACATTTTAGACCCAGTCTCAATTTGTTATTATGATGAGATTGTTCTTGTAACATCCCAAAAATATATGTATTATTTTTAACTTGGTACAGGATTAAATCGTCAAGTGGTTTCTGTTTGAAATAATAGAATAAAGAAGATTCATTAAGTGAATTATTTTTAACTATTTGGTGTTCAATTAATTTAGCTTGGGAGTTATGAATTGGCTATTAGCCTCAATAATAAAATATTAAAAACAAACGTTTAAAAGTTTTTTTTAAAAAAAATAATAAAAATTTTAAAAATAACAAATAAGCTTTTTTATTTAGTAAAATTAAAAAAGAAAATAAACTTCATCTACCAACAACATTCAAATTCCAACATCAAATACCACATTAAAAATTCAATATTTCTAAATTTTTACATGATGAAGTTATAAATATCATAATACTGAGAAATTTACCAATATATTTTAATTGTTTGATAAAGTTAAAAAATAATAACTAATATTTAAAACTTTCGGTAATAAATAGTATTCAAACAGAATTTATCTAAACACAGTGTTGTTACCTGAATCTAACTTATATAGTATAGGGGTTAAACTTACATAGTTGATTTAAATGCCTGTACCCACCAATACTGATAATAAGCATGTAAAATCTAATAACTACATGTCAAATCTAATAACTACATAAAAGATTGGCTTGCATAAGACTATGAAAGATTCCAAAATCTAGTATAGATTTTTTTTTAAACTTGAACTAGTTAAACACTATATATAATTGTAATAAATATATGAAATCTTATTTAATTTAAAAAGAAATAACCTATTTTTTTCTTATTTTAAAAATAAATAAATAAATAATAAAATAAGATAATATTTACTGTCAAACTTAAATTGTCAAACTTAAATGTATAAATAAAATCACAGTTTCTTAATGTTAGGTCTAGGTACCAACAGGCTTATTCTTTACATTTGGAAGAAGTGTGACCTAACACTTTCTATATTAAATGTCAACATTCATTAGGAATTAAAAAATTCTCTATTTAAGGCCACCCATACAGATTGAAACAGAATGGGTATCTCCACAGAAGAAAAAAAAAAGAGACTCCTGACAAAGAAACCACCAAGCTCTCTTTCCTCAATAACTTTCTTCAAGAAATAACATTCTCTAAATATTCACTATCACTTTCACCATATCTTTCATCTTTTAAGGATAATCTTCCAAAAACAAGACGAAGGAAAATGAGATATAATATTTTACTTTCTATTTCTTAAAATATTTTTTTATAAATATACCAAGTCTTATGTTATATTTTTTTTTAAATTATATTTCATATTGATACTGGTTATCAAGTATGATTTTTGTATTATATATTATTTATGTTTCACACTCATAATCATGATATGGTATGATTTGCGGCTGGAGGAACTTGTTCCTTGAAATTTCAAATGAACAGGAGGAGATTGTATATTATTAGAGGGGAGATTGATATTAATTGCTCATTTACCCTGACTATTCCCTGTTGCTGTTGTATCCTATTATATATTAAGATTTTATGGAAGTAACGTCTAATTTAAAAAAAAAAAATTATATAAGAACTGTATATCTCACTATCTATCTGTTAAAATATGAATGAATGATAGAACAACAGTAATGGATACCCCAAATCCTGCACAATCCTTCTCTGAAAACATTTCAGTTTTCTTTTCTAGGAATTATTGGAGGACAAATACAACAGAGAATTCGGTTACATTTCCAATAATCAACCTGTTTGCTCTACCCATGTGATGAAGCCCTGCATATATTTAATGAATATTGTATGAAGTATGATATGTAAAACTTTTGTAAAAGATATGTATAATAGATGGTATATGGATAGTAATAATAATAGGTACTGTAAAATATGTAGTTATGTTGTAAAATAATTAATAGGAATAAATAAACTTTTGTTTAAATCATTCAGAACCATATGCTCATGTTCAAAATCATATCTTTGATTATAGATATGTATTTCATTTTTTTTTAAAATAAATCATCCAATAAGTCATATTCCATGCATATAATCAGCTTCGACCAAATTATTTAGTAAAAGAAATAAAATTCTTACATTTAATATTTATACTATTAATAATAATAATTTTGGATATCACAGTTTTAATCTCATATAGCATATTGGGCAGATGATTGCGACATAATTGTATATTTCATATGATGTTTCATTTCTGTATGATACCATCATTCTTTCGAGTGTGATTTTCTACAATAATAAGATGCGTCATATTATGAGTTATTTTGGATTAATTTTCAATTGTGATTTAATTTATGTTGTCCAAATGAAAAATCGTTGAAATAATTATTTTATGGAGATATATAAATTAATAATTTATTCAGATTAATTTATTTACAAAATATTATATAACCATTATAGTTATTATTTATTTAATTCTTATAATTACATAAAAAAAATATTATTTATATTATGTGAGTATTTATTGAGTATAGATGAATCCATTATAATTAATAAAAATTTCCCAAACAACTTCTCTAAATACGAATACGTTCTTATATTATATTGAAAGTTTGTGCACAGTGTTCTCTCATCATTCTTTACATTCTTTGCACAGACTATTAACGACAAAAACAAAGCTGTTCTTCAAGGTTCTATCTTGACCTCCTCCCATTCCACATCGCTCCGCTTCCACTCACCTCGTTCAATCTCCACCTCCTCACCGCCGGCGGCAAGATCCCTACCCTGTTCCCAAGTCAATCTCTCACCGTCACACCCTCTTCATCCGACCGCGTAACCACCGTCAGGAACATTAAACTTGTGCAATCCTCAATCTACGACGACGGCTTTTTTGGTTTACGGCATTGACAGGTTCTTAAACCCTAACTCTGATTAAAGACCTATTAAAGACCTATTTCTGATTCCAATTCGCCCTCTTCCGCCAAGAACCACACCGCCATTGACTCCGATTCTTTCGACCAAACCATAAAAGCTGGAGGATACTCCCTAAACCGCCAAGAACCACATCGGCGATTTCGGCGAATCCTGGTTCTTTCGCTGGCACGTCGTTCCGGCTTCTGTGGATGGATCTTGTCAATAAAAATTCTGTCAAGTTCTTTTTCAATTCTTTAAAGATTTTTGTTTTCATTTTACATTTTCAAAGTTTAAAATGAGCGTATCCTAATATTTAATTAATTTATATACATGGTTGACATTTTTTTAATGTAGAAATAAGAAAATGTAACATAGAAAGTTTCTGAATATTTGATTAAAATCAAGAAAATTTATTAATCTCAATTAAAAAAATTAAGTTATTCTAAAATATAAAATAATGCAGATACCTTTTATTTTTTGTCTCAAGAAAATAGTTTTCCTTTGAAATTTAAATTATTCAGAAATACATGGAAATCCTTTTATAAAATAATTTTCCTTTTATTTTTTGTCCTCAGTTGTTATTAAATTAATTTGAAATTTGTGGATGAATATTTTTCTTTTCCCTCCTGTGTGAAAAACTAGCTTCTTATAAATTAAAATCATTTTAATTAATTTCTCCAAAAAGTTTATAATAAATTTATAAACTATGCGGGTAACAACTCCGCGACACCGGAGATGACTTTGTGGAAGGAATCGGAAGCACTGGCGGCGAGGTTCTTGGCGGAACAGAGGAATTGGAATCATAGGTCTTTGACGGTTAAACTGAAAGTTAGGGTTTAAGAACCTAAAAATTCCGTAAACTAAGAAAAAACCATGGTCGTAGATTGGGTATGGCGTGAGTTTGATGGCGTTAACGGAGGTTACGCGGTCGGAGGAAGAGGTTGTGAGGGTGAGAGGTTGAGCTGGAAACATGGTAGTGATCTTGGCGCCAGCGGTGAGGCGGCGGAGATTGAACGAGGTGAGCAGGAGCGGGCGATGTGGAATCGGAGGAGGTCATTAGAGTTAAACGAATCTGAATGATGAAGCTCGAGATTTGGAGGTATTTTTGCTAATTTCTAGTATTGATATAGAGATTGATTTGTTTTTTATTTATGTATTGACAATTTTACTTTGATGCAAATTACCAAATTTCTGATTTATCTTTTTCATCCATAAATTAGGGGAAAACTAATCTTAATTATCGACTGATGTCATAATGTCCATTAGTAAAATTTACTGACAAGTATCTTTTATAAGAAATTTTGATCGTTAATTTTCCATTGAAAATATGTATTTATAATATGCATTGTTGACAAATTTTGAATGTTATTATAATAGATTTTGTCCGCCAGTAATATTAGAATCTTTTTATAATATTATTTTTCAATCTAGGACTAAACTCACTTAAAATCGTTGATTAAAATTGAGAAATGCTAAGTCTACTCAAATATTAAGCTTTTTCAAAGAATCCAATTAATTTTTTAGTAGAGTTGAATGATAAGTGATTCATATACGTGTGTCTGGTATTCTAGGTAAGATGTATGTTTAAGTTGAAGAAAATTAATATAAAACTAAAATGAAAAAGTTTAAATGTGAATTAATGTATAAGATTCGAATTAAAATATAAACTAATCCACTTTATAAAAATAATTTCGTTAATGTATTAGTTATTTCTTTTTCAAAATATAGTATTTTTTTTAATGAGATATTCATTAGTTATATAATCAGACAATCAGATTTAATCTGAATATATAAGATTGATTTTTCTTTTGTAATTAGATTAAGTTTAATTCAATTCTAATTGACCAATTTTTTTACAGGTTACGTCACGATATAATAATAATAATATAGTTAATATAATATTAAATCAAAATTAACTAAAATTATTATAAATTTGTTTATTATTTAATAACTTAGTTATTTATTATTTGTTTTAGTTTTGATATTTAATTTATAGTTTTAACTTTTTAATTAATTTAAAATTCAACAATTGTATAAATTACTTTTAAAAGTATTATTCTAAAAGTTCTAAATTTTATATATTTAAAAATTACAAATTTAATAAAAAAAATATTTTTAGAACTTGTAAGCCAATTTAATCCAACCTAAAAAAAGTTAGATTAAATTGGATTTAACAAAAATATTGTATAAACTCAATCTCAAGTGTTCTTTTAGATTGAGTGATAACTTTGTTTAAATCCAATCGAAATATATAAAAAATGATGTTTTAATCCTTAAAAAAAGTAATAACTCAGAAATTGGTAAATGTGTTTAACATATAAATTTGGTAATCTGCATATTTACAAATATACAATATATAATGAATAGTGACTCAAGGTTTTATCCAATATAAAGGAAATTAAAAATTAATATTTTTTTAAATTAATAAAATAATTTATTAAAATTATGATAGTTTTGTAATGTAAAATTGTAAATTAAATTATTATAATTAATATATTTTTATTAATAGACAATAAAGTCAATTTATTTAATTTTTAATGAGTCATTGTTGATCTTAATAATATTTTATTAATTTTTAATGAGACCTCGTTGATCTTAATAATACTTTATTAATTTAAGTTTTAAAAAATTTATTTTATTGAAACAAATACTGAAATTATCAATATTACTCATTTATTTTTTATACAATTAAAAATGTTAATTAGTTTATTATTTTCGAATTAAATAAATCTAAAGTTATCAAAATCTACAAATTTCCACTTTATACTACTGCACACTACGAGCAAGTAGTCTCAGATATAGTTATTCAAGAACACTATTGAAATTAGAAGGTAGGTTATAGTTTTCTTTGCATATGATCATGAATCTAAAGCTAAAAAGAAAATCAATTTTGCTTTCTTTATATGGACAAAATGTTACAGTACACTGGCTTTGGCTTTTCTCTTCAAGCTCAGATGCAGCTTTGCAGCACCTTTGTTTCTTCCCGTTACATAGTAGGGAACTGTAAAACAATAAACTCTACTTTATCAACTCATTTTTTATTTTACAATCTATACTTCACTATTTGCATTTCTCAATGTGGTGCTTTCTGGCAAGGATGACTTCTCAAACACTTCCCTTCTTCGTGGGCGGTTTGCATAGAGTATCCAAAGAACAAGGCAGAGAAGAACACCAACTGAAACGAGGCCAAGTCCTACATTGATAATCTTCAGGTAGTGGTTTAATGGAGGACAGTAACTTGAAGTAATTTTTGTGAATGCATCTCTCACAAAATTGCAGTTCTGAAGGCTAAGTAAAGGCGGGGTGTAATGTTCTAAAGCATAGCTTTCATTAACTGCAGCTACTATCTGCAGGTAAATCTCTGGGGTAACCCTGCCAACTGTAGTGCAAAAGCCAGATTCAGATACCTCACATTCAAAGTTCTTCCAAACCTGAACAAATTTAATCAACGGACTAAATCAGATTCCATGTATATCATTAGCAGAAATAGACAATAGAAGATTATGCAAAAAATTTATATCAATTGAGATACTACTTTTCATCAGATTTTCTATGGGGCCATGTCAAATAATCAAAATAGCTACAAGTTATGTAAAATGTTTTAGTTTTCCATTAAATAAATTATTTGACACCCAGATGGAGTTCATAGCAATCAAATTTTTTACCACTTCACCATTCTACTGAGAATCCAAAGCTTGAAATTGAAAGTGATGAAGAAAATTACCATTGAGGCATTGGCGGAAGAAACTTCCTGATCTGTACATTGACGCTCTTGAAACTGAGAGTCAAAAGGGTAGCATAAAGGTGGCATTGTAGGCCCAGACTGATTGTAGTAGCCAGGACTACCTTGTGTTATATTTAGGTTTGCAGTAGTATAGATGAACTCATTGACAACATTTGCAATGTTGGTGACCACTTGCTTACTTTGGAAGAGTGTTTTGTTTGTGGTACTCTGATCAACACACGGAAGGACATTACTAAGAGCAGATTCGGTGTGTGGATTTGCTACCCACTCCCCCATAGCCATGCAGGTATCAGAAATTGCACTGTAATTGAAATAACTTATTCATATCAGGTTTGGTTGTTAATGTTAGCGTTTGAACATGAAGATAATTGGTTGGTAATAGGTTAAGCTGAGATCTATTAGATATAATGACTTACTTATTAAGGATCATGAATACTCCACAAAGAATGAATGTGGTTGCAACAAGTAACCATCCAGTGATAACAAATCTGCAGAACATTTAAAAAAATCAGATAGAAGAACAGAACGACTCTTTACATACGGGCATGATAAACAAACGTAATATTAATAGACATAGAAAAACATACTTACATGAGGATTGCGTGCTGATATCCAAGGACAGAAAGGACTGCAAAAAAATTAAGAGTCAGTTATAACAAAAAAACTCGGGAACACAAATATAAAATTAATTCAATTTATTAATGATTTTATGATCAACAAATACCTAGCCCAACAAGAGCCAACAGAAGCATAACAGCTGCTACAACATACAAAGCTAGACGCCTGCAAAATGTACATGGTTTAGTATCATCATACATGGATGGGCTATAACTTTCTGGAATCAGTTTTATAATTACATACACGTCATTGAATACTCTTCGAATTTTTACTGAATTTTCATCTGTCTTCTCAGAAAGTGTGTCTGCTGCAGTATTTAGATCCACATTGAGCTTGTCAATACCATCCATGACATCAGACGGAAGAACAATCCTAGTGACATTGATGGTTTTTGCAAGGGAGAGATACTCTGTGACATTTCTTAGAGTTTGCACTGTATAATCTGACTGATTGACAAAATAATGAAGGGTATCCAAGGCTTGACCGTGGAATTTATCCTGCCCAACAGAAAGGAGGATACATCCAGTTCTGTGTAGTTAAAAGAGTAGGGCATGTATGTTAGTATTCACACTTGAATTTGTGATGAATAAAACTTAGAGCTAGCAGTATGCAGAAATTTCACATGTATTGAGCAAAAACCAAATCTCAAAATTTCACAGATACTATTGATAAATTATCATCATCCTTGGTGTTTTTTCACTGAAAAGTGAAAACCAAAATCAAACATCTATAGCACATGATTTTGAATTATTGGTTATCAATCATGCAAATACCTTACTAGAGAAATTTTTTTCCATATCTATGATAAAGGGGGAAAGAACAAGGGGAAGTTTGAGGAAATACAGCATCCCATGAGGTAATTAATAAGGGGAGCATGGAAATAGAGACTTACGCAGCAGCAAAAGTGAATAATATAAGCAGTATAAGACAAATCCTTTGTGAATGATTTGATCCTTTGCCCTTTATGTTAATTGCCCATCCACAGCATAGATGAATTACAAGCGCCAAGCCAAAGGAGATAAACCACAGGGCAGCAAGAACGAAACCAGCTGCACCAGTGAATCCAACAGACTGCAGATATAATGGTTAATTGAAGTGAGAAGAATAGAATCTTCAAAATGCTCCCAAAGACTATTGTTAAAGAAAACATCAGTTATGCATCACCACATTTCCTAATTACAATGCCATTCAATTTAGAAAGATATATAAGCAAGCAAACAGTTGAAAAGTGGAGAAGAATAGCATTCTAGGATGTTCGATGAGAATTGTTAGACGACATGCACAAACTCCACTTCTCAACATGGAATTGGCACTGAGCATAGAACAAATCATCAATCCATTTTAAAACACGATGATCAAGGAAGAAAAACGGCACTTACAGCCCAATAATGTTGATCTGCAATGTCCCAACCACCTCGATAGCGATGGAATCCTCGCAGAATGTCGGGCCTATTGGTCCTGTTTGCCGCCAGAATAAGAACATCCTCACCTTTAGGCCCTGGTGCCGGAGCTACTTGAATCAATTCACTACCCAAATTCCCTTCCCCCCTCCCTGAAAAAACCAAAAAAACAAAAAAAAAAAAAAATAACAATTAACCAAATCACACTTGCAAGCAAAGCAAAACAGATGAAATAAAACCAAAACTCCCAGTAAGCCAAAATGCGAACATTCCAAGGCATCCCAAATATTAGGAAACCCAACATGAAGCAAAAGCTGACACCAATTTTTGATCTTTCATGCCAAGTCCCAATCTTTCCATGATCCACAAGCAACCCACCACGGTATCCAGAAACGAAAATGAAAGAGAAAACCGAACCTATAATAAACTTGACGGGATGCCGAATCGACCCAGTTGGAGAAAAAGCTGAAACCGAGCTGAGAAACAGTGACACGGGGAAGAGGAACAGCAAAAACGAAAACCCAGTGAAGGAAAAGACCTTCATTTTGGTTTCTGAAATGACTTCAGATCTCACACTTAAGAACTCACACCGCCATTTTGATTTCCGAGTGGAACCAACCAAAAAGGTGTCGGCGTCGAAACAAGGAGTGAACACACATCACAATATTCATGGGAACTCTCAGAATCTGTTAGCCCTGGCGCTGAGGTTACATCTAATCAAAGAACCGTGCTTGGATTGGAGATTAAGCGGAACACAGAAAGTATGATGATGAGAGAAAGGGCAGAGAGTCACATGGGTAAGGTGTGGTGTGTACACACATTGATGAATGAAGTCTTCTACTATAGACAGTGAGAGAAACAAATAACGCGGGTGCGCTTTTTATCATTTTATTTACCGTAAATTATGCTTATTTCCGTGTAATCTGCATAAAAGCACTTTATACAAATTTTATTTTATTTTTCACTGACATAAACAAAAGGCAATTAATTTACTTTCCTAAAATACAAGGAAGGAACATTTCCTTAACCGACAGTAACTAAAGTCACTTGTTTCTGTGCTGGTGGCGCGCACTAGACACCGATTGGTCTATCTATTTGACACGGACACTTCTTTTTATTAATCTCTGTCCCTTTCCTAATCTCTTTAAGTAAAAGGTGTTAGATTTTCTTAGAGGTAATAAATATAGTTAGTTGAATTAATGATATTTGCAAATTGCAAGACTCCTTAAAATCTTGCTTTTTGTAACATGAACAGTGTTTGGTTAGTCAACAAAGGGTAGCTATTGTTTTGTGTGGGCGTGGTTCAATTTCAGTATTGAAGTGGAAATAACAGAAGAACAGGGGTAGGGATTGAAACAGCATGTGCCACAATGTTGCTGTCAATCTGGCACCCAACTGGTGGTTGCAATCAAACTACTTGTTTCTCTCTCAATATTAAGAGATCTTATTAGCATTTTTAGCTATATTATATGTACAAATTATTACTATTTAATTAATTTTTCAATACAAATGACATGATTATGTGAAGTTAGGGTAAGATTTGGTGAGAAAAGAATGGGATTAGTTGAAGGGTGGGTCCCTGTCCCTGGATAAATTGGAGTTGCTTTCGGCTTGGGCTTGCGTGCGAATGAGTGGAAGCACGTGACCACTGGCAGAGGGCATGTGGGACCGTTATGCTTTTTCATATGGGATTCGGTGGGCCCATACCCTGCCACACTAGGCTCTATCTTTTGTTAATTGGGCTTTAATTTGATGAAGAAAGGGATCATGTCTGTGTCCAATACGAGTAATCTATCCGACAAAGCTTCATAAATGGTACTGCCTTAGATTTCGGTTTCTATTACCAGACTGATGTAATTTTTTTAAATATTACGAAAATAGTCAAATTAAAAGAAGGACTAAATAAATTTTTATCTTTCAGTGTTTTATATTTTTTTTCTTACAAATAGATATTTATTCATTTTTAGTTAGTATTTTTAGCCTTTAAAAATAGATTGAATCCATTTTAGTAGCGACTCATATAAACATGTGACAGGTGGTTATGTTTCTAATTATTAAAAGCATAATCATTCTTCAAAAGAAATAATGTTAAAAGCACATTATTACAACTTTTTAGATATTTAAGATTTAGAGATTAAAAATTGAACTATTATATAATATGAATCTACTTTTTGAAAAAAAAAAAAAACAAAATCACGCTTAAAATTATGACATCTACTTTTTTTAACAACAGATTACAATATAAAAGTCTTGATTGAAATGAACACCTCCAATAAAAGAATTGTCATAGATTGAAATAATGATTATTTTTTTCTTGGACTGTACTTTAAAAAAGTCTCCACGTATATTTTATTATCACGCTATTAATTTTAAGCTAAAATAAATTGAAATTGTGTTTAAATATATTTTAAGAATTTTTTTAAAAATAAATATTAAATGAAGAAACTGTATTTTAATTAATGACTGTACCTTTGAGCGGTGACTTAAAACCATAATTTTGTTAAACGTAAATAAAACTAAAAATAAAAAAAAAATAGTTTTAAAAAATATTTTTTATTTAGAATGATATTTGAAAAACATTGTTTATCTATTCACATAATTTATTGTCATATTAATTTTAAAAGTATAATGGGCTTAAATCTTAACATTTTTCAAGTGTCAAATCCCATTTTACTGTCACTTTATTTGGAATTGCCTTCATAAAAACAAAAATTGTGAAAAAGAAATAAAAAATAAGTTATTCAATACTCCTCTTCTATATAAATGGGAATAACAAAAAAAGTAATATTTTACAAATTATTTTTTAATAAAAGTGTTTGCAGAAGTTTTCTTTTTTAATTAAAATGTTTTAAGAAAAAAAAAATCTCTTGTTAAAGTATTTAATTTTAATAATATTTATAAATTTATATTCTTATTAAAGTATATTTCTTATTTCAGAGGAGTAAAACTTATGATAATAAGTAATTTATTTTAAGTTAATTGAAAATATTTTAGTTAGTTTAATCTTTTCTCACAGCAGAGTTACTTAATTTATTGCTGAGTTTGTTCAGTGAAATAATTATAATTAAACTATATTTATAGTGACTATACTGAATGAACGATATCTTAAAATGAATTAAAAATATATATAAATTATTGAAATCCACCCTATACATTAAAATCTTATCATTAAATTTACTGATATAAATTTTTTTGATAAGGAATACATAAAATCACTGAAGAACATCTAAGTAATACTATTTGAAAGTAAAATAATCTAAGTTCATTATTTATTTTAGACTTCTCTGTATGCATTTCTCTTTTTCTTCTTTTCTCTTCTGCAAATACCCATTGGAGGAATCACTTGCAAGAGATCCTGTGCTCTCACTGTTGGAATCAGTGTATCCTTAACACTAAACGAACTTACAGTGACTACTCCTGTTCGTGTTGAACATGTAGATTTCTACCAGCTTTCATAGCTTCATTATTCCTCCTTCCTCCTCCAAAATCCATTGTCTTGCCTTCATTGTTCTTCCATTCTTCAGATAAAAGAGAAAACTCCATTTGCCTTTCACACCATTCAGTTTTGGAGACATTGAGGGTGTAGAAGCTTCAGTGTAAAAGTTTTCTTCATCGCTTAGTAAGTGTTGATAATTAATTCTTACAATGAGACCTACAAACTCGATAATACTGAGAGTGTTGAGATGATCTTATTAGAAGTTTTAATCATCAAGAAAAAGTTAAAACAATTGAAAGCAAAAGAAAAGTTGAGGAATCTTAGTACAGTTTCAAACATAGTAGACAAATACGGAGGAGAAAGCACAAAATGTAGAAAAGCAGTTTAGGGATGTATACACTTAATTTTGGAGGATTGGTGATCATAATTCACATGTAAACTGAACAATTCTGATTGGTTTGAGAGCTGTGTTCTTATGTCCAAAAGCGATGATCATGTAAAGCAAATAGCCTCATCATGCAGTGAAGTAAAAAAAACGCTGCACTAGATGCTACAGTTATTGTGTGGCTATGGTAGAAAAACTTCATTGCTAAGCTATCTAGCAAGTCTTGTACCCCACAACAAGTCCTTCCTGTTCCTAAACCACTACAGTAATGGATAAGTTTCTGTTATTATTTTTTTTTTAAACTGTTTTTTCAATAAAATAGGCATATTTATGTTTTTTTATGTGTTTGTCTAATCCAATTAATTTTAAAATAAACAGTTCTTAACCTTTTTTAGAAGCAAAACCTATCTACTTCTCCAATAAGTGATCTTAAACAAAATATTTATTTTAGAAACACTTATTTTAAGTTTATCCTAACTGGCCAAAGAGTCATCTGCTCTTGACTCCTTCCCAATACACTGCAATTTGCCACAATCTTTTATGTCAGGCTCAACATGCATGAATAACTTTCTCAGTTCACGTATTCGGAGTTGATTCTAGTAATAAAAGACTTCATAACTCGATTATGAAAGACTGACATCTTATTGAAAGGGAGCTAGTAAGAATTGGTGCTCTTACCAGCACAAAGGTAAAATCATTGAGAAAAAAAAAAAAAAAAAACTACGGAATCTTAGAACCAAGTTTCCAACAAGGTATAGAAGTTCGAAAGAAGCATAAAGATAGAAATACAGTTTTGTGATGGACATTCTCAAATTGGAAGATTGGTTTTGGTAGTGATAAAGTGGGTCCTAATTTACTGGGCAAAGTACACAATTCTCATTCTTTCGGACACGGTTATTGTGTCCGAAAACTATTACCAGAAAGAAAATTATGTTAACAGAAGATTACAGATGCAAATATTATCAGGGTTAGTAATAAAGACACACCTCACATTTGAAGAGTGTTTGTTAAACACTTTTCCTCCTACTTCAACATTTTTATGTGTTGTAACACAAAGGATAGAAAAGAAATCCTTAAAACTGTTGCTAAAAGACAACTGAATGCACAAGACTCCCACATAGTGGGGTATTGGAAGGGTAGAATATACACAGCCTTCCCCTCGTAAGCAATGCTGTTTCCAGGATTTGGACTTGAGCCACAAAGCAGCCACCTTACCCTTGTATCAAGACTCACACTATCAAATGCTAAAGTTGGCTGGGGGGAGAAGGAAATACACATAAAAACCCATGATTAAGGATCAGAGTATACTAGATCATCGTATATATGGCTGTGCAATTAATAAAAAATTGTCAAGCTACTTAATAAACCACGTACCCCTCAAATATAAGATATAGAGACAAGTTGATTTATAAACACCTTGCTAGAACCAACACAGTTGATGCAAAAACATTTTTGGTCCCTCACCTCAATTTTAGTTACAGGTCCCTATAGTTTAAAAGTTTAGTTTTTAGTCCCTAAGTGTGGACAACTATTGGGATGAAAAATGTATTTAAAACTATTCACTGATTGAAGAGATTTTATAGGTTTCATGGCATTGGCATCCTAACTTATTCGGTCAAAAAATAAAAACAAACAGGAAAAAAGTAAATTGAAGGAAACATAACCAGTGCTCATATCACATGACATTCCATACCATGAAATTTCTCAACATTTCCCTATTATAATCTTTTAGGTCATTGATGGTAGAATACACTCCCTGAAAACCTTAACAGTAAGTGGGGACAGCGTAGTTGGAAAGGACAGGCCATACATACTAAGGAGTAATAAGATAAAAAGTATATTTTCAAAGCCATAGTCTTGAGAGGTGATTACCAGTAATACCTAGGTCACTAGGTATGAACAATATAACAAGGTTCACGTAAGGAATCAGGAAGCTGATACATTTCCACAGAACCCAGAATACTACCAAATCAATTTAGTATTCAACAAAAAAGTCATTGCCTTGCTCCTCACGGGGGAGGAACCTTGAAAGGAATTGAGAAGAATCTTGTACTCCAATGAAATTATTGCACACTAAACATCATACCTGACGTTAGAATATGAAGATAAATCAATTAACCTTGAAAACATACTATTATATTATAAATTGTTAATTTTCAGTTTGGATATAATTAAATACACAGGAACATACAAATATCCTAATTTCTCAATGTACCAATTAAAAGCAGAGATGAAGCAAATATTCAAGTACGTCTCACATCTAAATAAGCATTTTAAGAAATAAAACTGAACATCCCAACCAACCAACTGACCCGTAATCACCAGCAGCAGCATATGAAAAACAACATTACAGCTTAAAATTGTTATTAATCCAATGTCAGAAAACATCCAGCCACATGAGGAACAATGCATGACAGCGTGAGAATCAGCAAGAAAAGGGTTAATCATTCTTGTATTAATAACATAATAACATTCTTCTATGTAGTACTTTTCCCTGGCAAAAATAGGCTACCTTGAGGAACAGAATTCAACTAAACAGATGAGAAATGACAAAAAGGTGAGAACTATTTCCTATTGATGTCCAAAATCTAAAGAAAACAAGATGAACATAGTTTGGATACAATTAATTATCATCATACTGGTGTAACTATTTGCACTTCATTTTTAGCTTCAAGCAAAACTTAGAAGAGTTGCATGATAACCAGTATTTATAACTTTAACTCTCAAGAGCAAGTATACAACACCTTCACACGTCAATTGCAGTGTGTCACCAAATACGTCACAACAGTAATTGTGGCACCTGCCATTATCTTGTCTAACACCATAAGGTCAAAATAAAGTTCACGTAGTTTAGTAATTGAATAACCATGAATCAATACGATGCAGTTTATTAGACATATAAATGTATGCACAAAAATATCTTATCTTAGGTCACAGAATGTGTATAAATTCAAGAAATCACAGAACAAGGACCACAGGGTAGCCTAGATACAGAACCTTTCGGTTCTCAGACCAGTTGCAGCTTGCCTTGGATCTTTCAATGCTTCCAAAGAACGCCTAGTTATCTCAGTATGTGAGGATTCCAATATCAAAAGCCAAAGCATTAACTAAATTCCGTTTTCATTGTTACGTTATGGCTGGCGCATCAGCCTCTTCCAATAATGTGTTTCAGAACAATAACAGAACTTTACTTCATCTACCTAAGGCTGAAGGAAAGCAATTAAGCGAGATTGATTCCAATTAAGGAAATACCATTTTTGCAAAAACCAACTAGCTTGCATCTAATGATCTCTGATGATTAAAATCAATCATTGAAGAATTAGGTTTTTGTAAATAAAAGTATTGCCAGTTATGAACACAAATGAAGTTATGTATACAGTTCAACTCTTTGTTCATGTGGAGATGCTGAAATCATAAGTAGAGAACCAAAATATAGAAAGAACAACTAATCCTTTTGAAAGTCAATGAATGGATAACTACATTTCTCTTCAACAGTTTAACCCCTAAAAGTGATTGCTACACAAGTAACAAGATACAAATATAACATTAATCCTTGTTAATAAAAGTAAGTAACTCCAGTCAGATTGCGGATACAGGCGTCAACTATTAATCAGGATAGTTAAGTCCAATGAGCTATTAAATGAAGGGATGCAACTAGCTAAAAACAATTTCTAAATTGAGAATTTGAGATATATAATAACAACAGAAGAGAAAGTAATTGTACAACAATACCATAATTAAGTGTGCTCGTATTTTTGTCAAGTCCAATGTAACGCCAATCCGAGCCTCCCAACTTAACACTAATCCAAGCCATATCCTCTTTCTAAGTGTAAAAGGTCTATTGTTGGGTTCAACGCAACACCAAAATCTGAGCCCACTACTCCTTTTACGTGACTGTCTCAGGTGTAAAAATTCCCTTGAAAATTGTATATTGAAACCAAACACACTAGTCATCAACCCAAGCATACCATAAAACAAATAGGTACTACATACATACTAATGAACACAAAACATGCTATCTAACGAATAGGCTATACTTTGTACAATTCAACAATATCAAGTCAAATTGGGAAAAAAGAAAAATTGAATTAGATAGATTCAATTTGTTAAACAATGTTAATTCAATAACAAATTGTGTGGACAAATGGTTTAGTACCACACAACAGCCATTGCATGAGCTTAATATCCTAAAAATCAGCTCTCCAACAAGTCTCCACTGTCTTCCTGCTTGTTCAAACTAATCCCCTTCCCCCAAAAAGCAAAAATAAAAAGACTACCGGAGAATCAGGAAACTATCTCTAACATTTGCATTGAATAACAAAAGGATCTCATTAAAACCCCGTCCCCCTTTCCCCTGAATAAAACACTTTACTACTACACCATAAAATTAGTTAGAACCCCACGTGTCAAAGATCAACCTTGACCAATTAACCTACCTTCACTCTCCTAACCACCACCTCCTCCAAAGCCTCAACAACTACTTATTCTTCACCGTCAAGCCCAGCTCCCCTGCCACAATAACAGTGGTAGCCATGTCCAGAAACATGCCATGCTCCACCACCCCAGGAAGATTCAGAATTGCGTCACTGGCAGCCTTCAAATCTCCAATACTCCTCTCGAAATACAAATCCACAATGAAGTTCCCATTGTCCGTCACATACGGCTCCTCCTTCTCCCCACAAGTCCTGAGCTTGGCCACACACCCAGCCTCCTCAAACAGCTTGCGCAACCTCTCAGCAGAGAACTTCCAACAAAACGGAATAACCTCAACGGGCATGGCCAATCCACTCCCCCCTACATAGTTCACAAGCTTGGACTCATCAACAATGACAATAAACTTCTTGCACGCGCTCTCCACCATCTTCTCCCTCAGGAGGGAGCCACCGCGACCCTTGACGAGGTTGAGAAAAGGGTCAACCTCGTCGGCGCCGTCGATGGCCAGATCGACGACGGGGTGGGAGTCGAGATCGGACAGGGGGATCCCGAGGGAGAGCGCCTGTTCGTGGGTTATCTTGGAGGTGGGTATTCCGACGATGTCTTTGAGTTTTCCCTGGCGGAGAAGCTCGCCGATGCGGTTGACGGCGTGCTTGGCGGTGGAGCCAGTGCCAAGGCCGAGAACCATGCCGGATTCGACGTACTCGACGGCCTTGTAGGCGGCGATCTTCTTGAGGTCATCTTGGGTGAAGATGACGGAGGGGGAGGAGGAAGGGTGGAGGAGGCCGGCTTCCATGGCAGCCTTCTCGGTGGCAATGAAATGGGGGTAGGGAATGGCCATGTTAATGGGTGAAAAGATCAAAACTTGCGAAGCCCAGAGATTTAAACGTGTGGTGGAAGAAGATAAGAGAGAAGGACAGAGAGATTGGGTTGGAGGGCTACAGAGGGTTGAGATTGTTTGGGTATATATAGAGAAGGGGTAGAATCACCAGTTTCGTTCAAACACTGCGTTTTTGTGTTTTCAAGTGAAATAAACGTGTTTGGCGCCGTTAGGGGAAAGAGACACAGAGAGATTCGACCACCAAGGACGCAGGCATGCAGCTTCCGAGGTTTTTATCCTCGGACAAAACCTCAAAACCTAAATTTTAACTATTGCATCTCTTTCTGTACACAACTTACCTTCCCAACACAACAACTAATTAAATTTTTTCACTAATTTTAAAGAAAAATACATTTTAAACAATTTAAATAAATTTTTAATCACTCAATATGCAAGATTATATTAGAAATTTAAATATATTCAAAAAATGTTTGAAGAAAAACTTTTTGTAAGAAAAAGATTAAACCTATTTCACTGAAAGATCTGTAAAAACAGTTTCTTTCAAGATAAGGATTGAGAGTTACGACATTTTATAATATTGAAATGCGTTTGTCCTACGAAAATAAATAAATAAGCAATTGTTTTCTTTTGCATAATTTATGTTTTAAAGAATTTAAGACATGAAAAATAGGACTTGTACACTATGACATAGTAAAGAAATGGATGCTATTTACTAAGAATCCGTTCCATGCTTTTCCGTCGGAAAAGTTTTCAAAGTTCAATTTTCAATGTTCCAAGTCTTAAATTTTAAATTCTCCCGTTTTCTGCACTTTAATGGACCACAACTTCCGAATACAAATTGTTGTGACACGACGATACCAAAAAGATTGAGCTAAATCGGATCATATAAAGCTGTTTAAATTTATTTTTGACCTTATCCACGCTTAACAATGTGAAACCAAAATTTACAATTTTTTTTTCTTTGTGATAAACAAGGCGTGAATATTGCTTCCCTTACGAATCTTCGTATATCCCAGTCAACCGATGTCTATCCCTATGTCATTTGTGTACCTTTTTCTAAGAAAATTATTTAAAAATTTCTAAACATGCATTTATTTTACCAGTTTTGTTTTGACCTAAATAAATTTATTTTCGTGGAGTGTATAGATTATATAATCGCTCTAATTTAATCAGCAGTTCAAAATTCTACATAAATATGTTAAATACTTTTAGAGAAAACATGTGAATAAAAATTACCCTAAGAAAAGTAATTTCCTGTGAGCATTATAATTGTATTCTTGTCAAAGGTTTATTATTCGGTCTCCATCTTTTGCGTGGAATAGATTCTTTGTATTCTTAGGCTATGGTGGCTATGGAAGAACCAAATGCACTATCTTTCTTTGATAATGATGTGAACTGTGCAATTTGCTTTGTCCTTTTAAAACGTTTATAAATAATGTATTTTTTTTTTTTTTTGCAGAGCATCTTTTTAGGATTGTCAATGATTTTGGTCCGCACCTTTGATCCCTCTTCTTCACTCCAGTGGGTGGGGCGAGACAATCCAAAATCTTGGTTTGTCTGCAATTTATATTTTTAACAAAAACAAACAAACAAAAGTTTGTCTGCAGTGTGTATTTTCTAAGGTGCAGAAATAATCAGAGTTTTATATTTCATAAAGGTGGATTTGATTTTCTTTTGGGTGAAAATCGTCGACGTGGCCAAACGAATAAGCTAAACTATCCAAAACAAGCAGTGATGAAAATATCTGCAAAAAAGAAAAGGAATCCAGAAAAAAAACAGTTGAAAATAGAAAATAGAAAATTAAACAGAACTTAACCAATGATTTCCAAACATTACAGGACTTTAATTCAACCTCGCGTTTTAGTAGAAAGTATTACTAATTCGGGTTATAAAACTTTAAATGTCGGAGAATTTAAATGAAAGTTTGTAATATTAAAGGAAATAAATAAAAATAATAGATGAATACATTTATAGATAAAAGTGTTTGATGAATAATTTATTTAGAAGAAAAAAAAAACCATGTAAAAAAAGATTGTGAATAAATTATTATCAGTCACCGTCACTTTAAAGCTATGTGGGCCTTCATCTCGAATTTGAGGCCCAGCTTGAGAACCTAAAACACGGGCTTTAATTGAGTCCAAAATAATTGAGACAAACCATTGAAGACGTATTTAGGTACACCTTCATAGACACAGTAAATTGATGATTATATCTTTAATAAAAAAATTAAATAAACTTTACATCTTTTAAATTTTTGTATTTTGAATCGTACAATACAAAATATAAAAATTATACAATTTAAATATATATTTTTTTACAATTTTAAATATTTTTTTATATTGAATTATACGATTTAAAAAAATATTTTTGATATTTTAACAAAATATGGAAATGCAGGATGAACAGGGAGCTGAGGAAGAACACGTCACCACAAACATAAAATGACGGGTTCTAAGTTCTGATTTTGAATGGAAATATTTTGCATTTGCATGGTATAATAAAAAACATATAATGCTAAGCACTTTATTTATATTATTTTTATTACTTAAAATGTGTTTTGTGTGTCTTTAAAGTTTTACATATATTAATTAGTCATAAAAAAAGTTATAAAGCAAAGTTTTTCTATTTAATAAGCACTTAACAAATATAATTAAATTTGAGATATATTAAAATAATATAATTTTTTTAAATTATTTGTAGCAACTAAAACGTACTAGGCATGTATTATAAATTTACAGTTAAATTGAACTTTAATTAAAAATTTATATTAATATTTTGAGGAATTCATTTCGGTCATGTATTTCTTATATTTTGATTACTATATCAAAATATTTTATCTACTTTATTTTTTATTACTGTAACATTTTTTTATCAAATACCTTTAACTTTTATATTATTTCTATTTATTTATGCTCATTATTTTATTTTTATTACTTAATTTTTCATTTTGGTACTGAACATGTCTTTAAACAGCAGTTAACAAAAATTGTTGAACACAGAACTAACCATGGTTTGGTAGAAAAGAGGAAACATCATGGATGAAAATGAAATAAGACCATATCGTCTATTAAGAAAGGATGAAAAATAAATAATTTAAAAATCATAGAATTTATTATTTTTTTGTACTTATCTATATTCGTGTGCGTTTCTTTTTATTCTTTATCTCTTTATCTTGAAAAAATATTTTAACTTTTTTTATCATCTTATTTTAATCTGGCTTATTTCTTTTTATCCCCTGTGAAACTAAGAGATATCAAATAAGTTGTCTAGATAATCGGTGGAGATGGATATGGATATGTGAGAATCAGAATGGAAAATTTAGGTTTGGTTAAATCAATTAGAGATTGTTTTGTTTTCTTCCATGAGACGGATAAAAAGTGTAAGAAAGTCACCATAACACCAAATAAAGGTTTAATATAATGTGTAATCGATTAACGAGTCTTTTACCCCTAAAGCCATAATCAATCATATACAAATTATAATTAATGATGCATAGCCAAATATACCACTAAACATGTGAAATTAAGCATTTAAATGAGTTATTTAATTTATATTATTCCTCTGACAAAGGGTGTAAAAATAGTTAGGTATTTAAGTATGAGTCTAAGTCTTCACATTGGGTAGAAATGAGAAAGTTGAGCATAGAAATGAGAAAGTTGAGCAATATATAAGAAAGAAGACCTACAAACCTCCTAATGTCTTAAAGGTTTTGAATTGAAGATCGTGTCATTTTCTTGTGCGAGTTTAACTCAATTTTTATTCTTATAAGAGTCTAAGTCATTCTTGTGAGATATTGCCAGTTTTACTTTCGAATTACTCAACAAAAATAATTACATATAATTGAATTTTCTTTTCTTTTATTTACCATCAGAGACATATTTTTCACTTATTTTTTCACTATAAATCACTTACATTGTATTTTGATTGGATGATTAAAAAATGAAAGGAAAAACATTATAAGAGTGGGAAGGGAACTTGTTTGAATTAGATGAAAGAATGTGAAAAAAATGAGAATGAGTTGAAAATTTATAAGTATATTTGATTGGTTCTATATAACTAAAGAGTTGTAGGTGTTTTCTTTTCAAAGTCGAATGTGTCTTCGTGCTGTTTTTTACAAATTTAAAAATGCAATGCAAGAAATAACCCATGTTGCTGGAATATTTTCATTTTAGAAATATATATCTTGTGCAAAAATAACCTACGGGATCAATTATGTGGGCATACCACCTAAAAGTAATGTGTTTTTAAACTTAACAATTAATTAGGGTTATCCATATTCGATTATCCAGGGCCAGTAAACATGAAATATTTCCACGCAATCTACAAATATTTAACTTAAAAGTTACATTTGTTTCATACATTTTCTCCCCGCATTAGATAAGATAATGAAGTATAAGTGATTGATTAAATATAATAATTAACATTACGTAAATCCACATAATAAGACCATCATTAATTTAAATTCTAATACGAACAAAATATAAGATAAAAGATGACCAATAGTACCAACGTAGAAAAAAAAGATAGTTTTTAAGGTACAAAAATATTGAAAGAAATTAATATAATTCAAATAACATTTCTTTAGGGTCATAGTCATGATGGAAAAAGTTAACTATATACTCAAATCTGTGTGGGTGAATATTATCAGGTGTATTTAGAATCACAAAAAGAACATTATTTTTAGGTAACAGGGAAATACAGTAATACAAAGTTATCTTATTCTGTCCCGTATTTAAATCCATTAACATGCTTAAAATCTACTGGTTGAACATTGTTCACTTTTTTTTTTTTGTACTGGTCACTTTAAATTTCAGCAGCTGTTGATAGCACATGTTTCTCTGTGTACTATGGTGTTGGCTAAAGGACATATTGTTTATTGTGTGTTTTAATATGTTTTTTGTTTTGTTTTATAAAAGGATTGAACTATCCTTCCTAGATTTCCATTATATATTTTTTATTATTAATAAAAAAATATTGAGATATAAGATCCAATTTAAAAGAGAATAAATTTACATTCAAATAATACAAAGTAAATAAATAAAATTATTTGCATCAATGTATATAAGAATTCTTTAAAACTTTATTTTAAACTTAACAAATTTAATAATAACCCGTTCAAAACCATGACACATATTTAAGGTTAAACTATTTCAATATTGTTTTTTAGTTCTTATATATCATCGTATATTTGATTAAACATTTTATCATCGTACATAATTTGAGATTAAGGTCTTCTAACACCAATGTTCTCGTGATCAAATTCTATATAAGAAAACACATCTAACCTCTTAAAAAATTTATTCTTTCAATGTATTTTTTATTGATTGATGCATATAGGTTGTATTAATATTCTAAAACAAAATAGTACACCATAGCTGAATTATCTAGACTCACCAGTTTAAAAGAGATTTGTTTATAAATCTTTTACTAAATTAAGGTTATCTCATCTTGGAAATCCTCATTATTGATAGTTTATATTCCTTTATTAAACTTTTCTGATTTATGTGTAGAGTAGCATAATAGATAATTTAAAGAAAAATTGAAGTTAAACCATAATTATTATAATTAGTTTAGTTATAATGAAATCTTTTAAGAATTATTTAAAATAAAGTTGGACATTTATAACGGACAAATAGTGACATAATTAATTATATAACTAACATATATTTTATTATGGTGAATATTGTCTATTCTTTCAACCTAATCAAGTAAGATATGTTTATAATCAATTATCTAATACAATATTTTTTCTTCCTCTGATGAAATTCATCTTAGATTTGTGAAGTGGATCTGCTAACCATATCTAAGGTTTATGAAAAGTTATCTTCACTATAAAAAGAAGATAGTATTCGATTTCAAAACTAACTCAAGAACTTCACACACTAAATATGTACATTAATTTCACACACATTCTTTAGGTTAGGAGGCTCACTTAACAATTGCCAATGAGTAGTGGTTCTAAGGAAGAAGGTGAATGCTTTGAGAAAAGGTTTACACAACTCATAATGCTTGGTTTGTGAAGGTGCAAATGTAAGTGATGGTGCAGTGGGTCATAAAGGAAGGAGAGTTTGGCAAGGGTACCATAAAGGAAGATGTACAAGTTTTTAACTAATTGACTCAAGAGTTTTTATTTTCTTGTTTAGATGTTAAATTTTTAGAAGTTAACTTATTCTGATAAAGAATTTTAAATGTTTTATATCAAAATATGTATTTGTAGAGAAAATTGTAAAATAAACTTAAATTGTATGATTATTTGAAATAAATTAGTTAAAATTAAATAATATTAAATTTCACGTAAAAATAATTTTATATTTTTATTATTTTCTCTCTGAGTTTTGTGTTTTTTCTTATATAGTTTTTCTACATGACCTTAATGGAGATATCATGTACTTATTTTCTAATAAAATGTTATTAATCTCACATCATTATTTATTGATATAGGTAGAGATTTCTTTTAAAACAAAATTGATTATATTATATTTTCATTAATTACAACCACTAGTTTTTTCTTTTTACTAGTCTGGTGACATTGCTCAGTTAAAGTAGTTATAATTTTTTGTGTTAACCTTACTAATAATTTTTGTAGATGTCAAAAACCATTTTTAAATTAACATATTTATGTTTAGCTTATATTAATTAATGTTATTTTTAACCAATGTTAATGAAAATGAATGAGAAAGATTTATTAACCAGTGTTAATATCATTTCTCTCAATTAACATTGATAAAATAGAACTATCAATAACAATTAAAATTGTTTATAAATAAAAAATGACACTCTTTTAACTAATATAAGAGGTTTTTCTATAATAATAAAATTTATTTTCTAGTTGAGATTATTTACTTGTTAACGTATATCAAAACTATTTATCAATTCAAGTCTTTTCATTTTTTTTTAGATTTTTGTCAAATTTGTAGCTGTTGTCTTTGATCAAGGTCGGTAGATATTATATAGTAATTCTTATATTTATTAGTAACTGAAATATTACATTAAAAAAATAAAAAAAATTTCTTATCTAAATGATAAATCTTTAAAAAAGTAAACCATTTAAAGATGAAAACAATTTAAATCCATTATATTCAAACTTCCTAAAAATTGTAAAATTCTATAACAACTTGAAGTTCACGTGTGAATAGAACATGATTTTCATGCACATGAATTGGTAGACATAAAAGAAAGACAAAATAGAGAGCAATTGGAGGTAAAAAAACCTGAATTTTATGTTAATATTATGTCTTAAACGAAGTGAAATAAACAAATATGGACCCCAACATTTCTCACCTTTGTCTCCGATCCAATGAATCCTAATCAACCATTCTTGGTGTGTTTTGAAAAACATTGTGGTTAATGCCTAAACTTTCATTCCTACTTGTAAAGGGGATTTTTTTCTCTCTTTATAACATTATAGATAGGAACATGATTACACATACATATTTACATTTGTAATTTTTAAAATATAAAATATAGAAATATAAATTTATATATTATATCATTATTAATTACATAAATAAATAATCAAAATTTATGTATTGAAAAATTATATGAAAATAAGATTAGTTAAATATAAAAAAATAATCTAATTTATTTATTAAAAAATATATATTTTTTTAAATCGTGTTAAAATTATCAAATATGTTAAAAAAATTAAATTAAATACTTTTTATAAATCACATGAATAATATACATGTACCACTACTCAATATGTGTCAGACACAAAACAGTATCCGAACTTCACGTTATCCTTCATAACGTAGAGGTATCGTATATAGAAAATTTTCTTTCAAGTCAATCACTTTCCCACCATTCAAATAACTTATTAGTCAGACTTCCTTTGGTGGTTAATATATTTGCCATAAAAGTAAAAAACCTGGTAAAAGAACAGAAGTGAGTGAAAGGACAAGACATGAGAAGACGTGTGCATATAAAAAAGATTCCCTAAATTGATTTGTGTGAGTGAATACTTGAAAAGTCTTCTGAAACATCAATGGCTATCTATCTATGCATGCGCAAGGGTTATTTATATGATGTAATAGAGAAGGAAGATATGAACCAATTGAGAATGGAGCATGTGATTGGGTTGGGAAAGAACTAGCTTTCCCAGCAAATTGATTTGTATGAAAAGATGTATTTGGTCTTGGGAATCAACCAGTTTCGTTGTATGGGAACCAGGTTCATTAAAATTTAAAATTCATTTTTGGCAGTTTTTAGTTATATAGATTCTATTACTTTTAGATATTATGTTTACAATTTCAAAAGCATAATAGATTGTCAAATTTTATGTTAATTAATTGTTTTGATGTAAGAGGTGTAATGAATAAAAACAGTGAAGTACCAAAAATTTATAAGGTTACTAAGCTTCAAACTCTTATATGAGATTGAATTTTACCCATTACATGAAAAAACAATCTATAAATATCTATATAAACTGATTTTTAAAGAACTTAACAAGAAAAAGTTCTATTAATCACTCTTAACTAGTTAAAAGGCTTATTATTATATTCAAATATAAGTATATATTATAACTATTATATATTCAGTTATTTTTTCTATAGAAAATAATAAAATTGTTGTATAATAAGGTGATTTTTTACTGTAATATTGAAAAAGAAATCCTATTAATTAAAAATGAAAAATACACCCTCTCATAATTTAATTGATATGCTATTCATTAGGTTGTTTAAAAAGAGCTTTACTTCTAATCAAATAAAACACTGAACATTAAATACTTAATAATAAAGATCTTTCTGTTCAATTTGTTTCATTGATAAATTTTGTCAATATCTATTCTTTTATATATTTGTAGGTTTTTGGTTCTTGTATTTGTTGGATAAAATTGTATAATTAAAAATTGGTTAATTTGATTAGTGTAAATTTATAGGTATAAAGGTTAAAGCATTCCTCATATGTTTTATATTTATATTAATTTTTTTTCAGAAAATAAAATATAATTAAAATAATTATATAATAAATTGTTTTGTTTTCAATTCAACTTGTTAATATATATTTATTATCTGATATATTTATTTTATTTTTTTCTTTATATAATATCTTAAAAATACTTATAAAAAAAGATTTGTATATATCTTCATATAAAAATAATTAAAGATCGGATTTTTATTTATCAATTAGCTCCCACACTTATATTCCATTCACAATCATTACTGCTGGGCAAGTAAAATCTTGATTCAAATTTTTAATCCATTAACATATTTTAGCATTCTGTTCAGTTCAGAGCACAATTTTCATACCAGTATTGATGATGAAAGGGGGTTGAAATTTCCCCTTACAATCTTTGAAATACAAATGAGACTGGCTTGCATAAAGAAAGTAAAAAAAAATAAAATCATGTCATCTTCTTTTAATTTTAATTTCTCTGTTAATATAAATAAGTGCTGCTCAATATATTTTTTAATTTCTCTGTTAATAATTTTTTTAAGAGTTAACTATATATTAAGGTTATTTTTTTGTTTAGTAAATTAGTTAACAATTACTACAAATTAAACAAATATATTGATCATTAGTAAAATTTAAGTAAAATTATTAAAATAGTTTTTTTATCAAAACTATAATTTTTTATTATATTAAAATCAAAATATATATTTATTGTAATAAACTATGAACCCTCAAATATTTTTGATAAAATATTCAAATAGCTTCTTTCTCTCATTTATGGTGCTTACATTAAACTTTTGCAACTAAATTTGACATATTTTTTTAAAACAAAATTTGAAAAAAATAGAAAATAAAAATTAAATATCATCTGTCCCTCCAAGTGCAGGTAACTCCATCTCTATTTCCTCAGTATCTCTTTCTCTTTTGTCATTTTCACTTTATCAAACAGTTAACAGTATTTTTTAAGAAAGAGAACAACAGTGAAAAAATCTTTTCTGAAATATTTTTGTGTATACTTAAACATTTCAAAATACAGTTATCAAGATAAATAAAATAGATAAGAAATATAATAAAAACTTAATGATAAATATTGATTTTAAAAACATATTAGTTCTAACTATCTATTTCTATCTTCTGTTCCATTTATCCTAATTTCATTTTATATTTAAGATCAACTCGCTAAATTGATTTGACTTTAAAACAGACAAAAAAATCATATTTTAAAGATTAGTAATTTCAGCTCAACAGAGAACCATGCAATAAATAGAGAGGAGGAATAGAGCAATCTGCACAGATATGTAGGAGTAAAATTAGAAATGCACAAACTCATTTAGGTTAATAATAAAAGTACAATTTATGAGTTGCCTAGGGTTATGAAGAAATCATAGCAAAGACCTGGCAGCAGCTAGGCCAGTGGAAGAGCACTTGAGACAGCTGTGTTGTGGCACAGATAAATAGTGTTAAGCCATCCAGCTGTTTGATTAGATATAACATTGTCTTCTTGGATTGAAAAGGCCTCACTTCAACACCATCATCATCAATGCCTGATCCAGAATCTCCACTCACCCTGCTTTTAGATTTGCATGTCCCAAAATATCCCATACCTTTTCTTATTTAAATACACCCTTCCCCCCATTTCCTCGTACCCTCCTAACATGTTTATCCTCCTCCTATTTCTATTCCATCCATCTCTCTTTATGGTTTACTCAAAACCCTAGCCATCTATGAATCACGTACAATTATAAATTTGCCCTAGCGATCTAAACAGCTAGCCACTATAGTTTTCTTGTACGAATAAACTAGATTAGACTAGACTAGAATTGCTTTCCCCACAAGAAATGGTATGCTATTCGGGATAGGTTGCTTTGATAAATGCTATACTACGCAACACTTCAATAATCAATAAACTCGATCTATATAATTCTTCTTCCTTTTTGGTTACTGATAAGCATTACTATGGTTCGAATCCAACCCCATCTTACTACCGCCATGCATGTGATATGCTAACTTATTATTGTCTGTGATGAGTAATTGGATTAGGTCGAGTTCTGTATTGTCTAAGTTGGTAGTAAAATGTTTGAGAGTATGTAGGGGGTTATGGAAGGGGCTCACTTCAGTCCAGTCCGGGGCAGTGGAAGATAGCTGAGACTCAGCTGCTGACTCGTTGGTTCGAAAGCTCACCATTAAGATTGATATTAGCGCTTGCAATTGTTAAGCTTGCAATAGTTAAGGTGGTGTGCTTCTGATCCAACGATGCGGGAGCTGCATTCAGTTGTGACTGTCGCGTCTTGGACTGAAGGGGCCTCTTCATATCCTATTTCTGTAACTCTTTTGAGTATTGTCAAAATTATATTTTTATCATATACGTGTAAGTGTTGAAGTGTCTTTATGCTGTATGTAGTTTGTTCTTGATGTGGAATTTTCATGATATTATTATGCACCGATATGGATAAGGAGGTCTATATAGTAGCAGATGATTAATTGCTTGACGCCTTGTTTGTTAATTTGTGGAGTGACATGTGATGCTCACCGTGCGTTCAACTAAACTATTTTGGTTGAGACTGTTGAGACTGCTCTTGATACCCTTCACCCTGGACGTTGTCTATTCTATAAGGAACATCGCGAAAGTAATGGTAATTTTCGGCGAATGTGTTGCGTAGGCTCCAAGTGAATGATCTTGGCTAACTTTGGCAACTGGTATATGAACTTCTGATTACCCTCAGGTAGGTAACAGGTGCTGCTCTTCCAATAAAGTTTCTTTTATCAATTATATAGTTTGACTTAAGAGAATATTGTGGAAGCGTGCCCTCTTGTTACGATAGTTTAGGTTTATAGGAATCTGGTTCTGTATTCCTCCTGCAGCGTGACTCTTGCATTGGCCAGTTGGACTTTTATTTGACTTCTGACGGGAGTAGTTGTGACTGAACCACGTTCTGCCTATTTGTAGAGCTCAAGATCCAGGCATAATATCAGATGAGTTTATTTTCGACTTTGTTTTCATAATATGCAAGTTGCGTGTTATTTACGTACAATCATGCTGTAATAGATGTTTCTGAAAGAACTTTCCTTTGAAGGATGTGGTGGGTAAGCAGATTGTCTTTTTGCAACCGTTGGCATTTCAGGGATCGATATATATGTAGCTGTAGCTTGGACGTGTTGTGAGAAGAATCTGATGTAATGCCCGTTTAAGTAATTTACTTCAGTTTTTCATTCAGTGGCGTACAAATTAAGTTTTTAGTAGTAGGGTGAATAGTGGTGTGGCGGATCTATTCTATTTACATATTATTGTGAGTGATGCAGTATTCGAAGTAAACCATCTTGGTAGATTATGCGTGTAATCAATGTAGTGGGAGAATTGATGGTTTAAGGGTGTAAATATCAGACACAGTGGAATTTATGTATGTTGAAATCTTTTCAAACTGTCTGTTTGTAATATCGTGAATTATAATTAGTATAATTAGTACTTTTATGATTATAGATGGTTATTATTTTAGATTTATCCACTCCGTTCCTTGGACATTCTACTAGTTTGGGATGGTACACTATGCAACTTACAAATTCTTTTTGAAGAACAGGTGAATTTTTAAATCTGATAGTTAACATTTGAGCCAGATAACATTCTTGGTCTATGAAGCAACTAGTATGTTATTCCATAATGCTATTTATAATTCTGGAATATTTATGATTCTGGAAGCATTAGGTTAGATTGATGTATGTTTTAACAATTAAGCTGTATATAGTGCTATGATACGGAGTGAATTAGTACTAATTAATTTACATGCTTCTTACAGCCATTACATTTGAATGGGAAAGATATTTCGTTTGGTAGTTTATTGTGGAACCACTGAAAATGTGTTTAAATATTAAAAACCTCAAATATGTTCTAAAGTATCTCGTGCACAAATATCTGAAGAAATACTGTCAGATCTAAATATTTAAAAGCTAGGAACAAAATTATAATTGTATAATTTGATATAATTTTTAAAGTAATTTTATATTACACTAATAATATTTTATGTAATCAAGCTGTACATTTCTTTTCAGTTTCCTTTCCTACCAGAAATTTGTATAAAAATAGTGTAATTTTGATAAAAGTAGTGTAATTTTGATTGTTTATTTACAAGGATGAGAGAATTTTTCTTTTTCCCTTTGAAAAGGTCATAATCTTAGGAAGGCTGACTTTAAATTTAACTTGAATTAGAATTTAATTGAAGTTGTGTATGATAGATAGACTTTAATTAAAATTTGGATTAGAGTTTAATTAAAATTGTGTATGACTGACTGTTTTTGGTGTTAAATAAATATAGTTATAATGATTTCAATAATTTTCATACATTGAATCATGTCACCTTATAACTTCCATGATTAAATTTTTTCTCATAAAGTATGTATTTGTATTACAGGTTATGAGTGATTGGATTAAGCAAAAGGATTAATTTTGTATGGAAAACAGTGAGTAGCCACAATTTGGAATACTGGACATGTGGCAGTTTTTGCACAATTTTGCGGAGAAAGATCTTGCATGTAGTATAGTGATATATATATATATATATATATAATGGAGATCTAATTGTTTATGCTATTGTTGGACAGTTAGCTTGGAGTTTCAGTTTATAACCCTCAATGATTTAGTCCATCGAGATTAAGAGAAATAATGAATTTGTAACGATGAATTTATTCTTTTAAAACAATTTATATAATTCCTGGTCCTCTATGCCTTCCACCAAATATTTATCAATACACCTTCTAACTAATAACCAAATATTTATCAATACACCTTCTAACTTAATTAGTTGAAGTTATGTTGTTTGAAATAATTAAAACAAAAGATATTACGACTTGGAGATTTAAAAAATAAATAAAGGTGATTAGTCTTATATCATATATACATATTAATTAGTTAAATTATTTATTTTTGTATTAAAGAAACTTAAATTATTTATTTTTGTATTAAAAGAAACTTGTTCTTTGTGCCTGAATTTGGTCAAATAAAAATTTTAAAAGTAAAGATGCACTGAAATAAATATGAACACGCACTTCCCATTGGAATTGTAATTGATTTGGTGTGTCTTAATTCAAAATCTCTGGTTCTTTGAATCTTACTTCATTTTATGCTGTAACTCCATTCCTCCCACTTTTATTTTCCTTAGCCCCTAATAACAAAACCACACTCACACATACATGCATCCTTTTATTGTCTTATACATATGCACACAACTCGTTCGTCCCTCTCGAAACGTTCATTCCCATGCATTGCAACATCCAGAAAATGGAAGCAAGGTGTCTATGTTCCCTTATGTTCTTATCAAAGCCTCTTTCAACCAAGTTGTTCTCTAATGCCACCACCACTCGTAGGAGTTTAATCTATGCATCAAAAAGTGAGTCCTTTGGGCACCACTATGAGGGGAAGATTATGAGGGGAAGATGGTGGACGAGAACATAATCCTTCTGAGAATACAAATTCGTGAGATTGAGATGGTGGAAATGAAGGGTAAAGCTAGTTCGGATTGGAGTGAATGGGAGAAGAAGTATTTTCAGAATTATGGTTCGGACTTATGTGAAGCTGTTGAATTGTTGCAAAGACTCTTAATCAACACCAGACCTTCTTTTGCGCTTGCCACTTTTGCTCTTCTAATGCTAACCATTTCCATGCCAATCTTCCAACTTCTCTTTCATTTTCTAGCCTTTGCCAAGGGAATCCTATGATTTCTCAAAAGGGTAGCGTGTGCATCAATCTGAGATCAATTTGAAACGATGAAGCACAAATTGGAAAATCTATGTTGAGAACCAAGATTCTGTGAAAAGGGCAATAGATTGTAGCTACAAATATTTTTCATACTTTCCAGAAAACTAGAGACTATGATATAAACAATACATATGTTGTCTGTTTTTGTATTTATTATTGTTATTAATCTTATGCTTGTTTCATAGAGTAAATTGTGATGTTTACGTAGTAAAAAAAAAATCTCAAATACGTTGAAATTTAAATAGTAAATTATGATTTTTATTTGAATATAATCTATATGATGGATTATTACAAACTTTAGATTAAAAGTATATGGTTTATTATAACCAGTTTACTTATTAATTGATGAGGGTGAGTGTATAATTAGTGTGAGAAGAAAAGAACTCTATTTCATACATTTTAGGTGGAGACAATGGTGATAGTATCTCTCATGATGGAAAAAATATTTTGTCTTCTAGAAAATGAATTTGCTGACTGGTATCCTAATAATACAGGTAAAAAATTAACACTATTTAACCAATGTTTTATAGTGTCTCATCGGAATACTAGTTACATTTATGTTTAGAAAACTAGTATATTTTGATTAATTTAAAAAATTTAAATGAGATTTTGCATTTTCAATAACGAGACATTCTCAACTTTCAATAAGTAATCTTTAATAACATTTTATATATAAATAGTTCTAAAAATATTTGTATAAAATATAAATTTCTTCTCATTAACTTTAAAATTTGCTTAAAAGATTTTTTACAATACTTTCATAGGAGATATATTTTACAATACTTAATTTTATTTTTTCTTGATCAACTTAATTATATTATTTTTCTTTTATTTATCTTCACGAAACCAAACCCTATTTAAAACAGCAAAACCATCCTCTTCGCTTTCTAAACACCCAGCTCCCAATTCGAGAATTTTCAAATCTACATCTTTTTTTTACACTTGATCTGTATTTGGAAATCTAAGATCTAAATGTCATCACAGTACCAAAATAAACTAATAAAAGTAACATGCATAGTGGCTGATTCAACAGCTGGTGAGGTAAGAGTTGGTATTCATCTTGGATGCTTTTGTGATTTATGGAATCAAGTGTTGTATGGAAAAGAAAGTAAGAAACACCCTTTTCTTGTTGTGTATTTTCTCCTGACCCATACCTATAAAAAATTGTCTTTGATCTCATATTCATCTTCAACATCTTTTAATATAACTGCATTATTTAGGAATCTGATGACGACATGTTCTTCAAGTAAAAGCAACTCAAATTATAAAGAGGAATAATTACGAGTTCTATAGGTAAAACTAAACTCTAACATGTGATAAGATGGTGGATCCAAATTCCAAAGAATTAAAATTATATATCATGCTCTATGTATAATTGAAATGAATCAATGGTTTTTCCAAATACCAAACCACTATTCAGCAAATCTAATGAACAATTTTCTGGTCTAGGAGGGAGGAACACCAGCTAGAACAGCCTTAGCCAACTCAACCAAATGAAACAAAACGACAGCAGAAGAAGTAGGGACACTGATTGCAACCAAAGCCATGGCCCCAAGAGCCAAACCAGGCCTAGTGTTCATCAACTGGGTCTGCAAAACTCCCACTGCTTCACAAATGATGGAGTCATACTTGGTGTAATAGCGTTTCTCCCACTCCATCCAATCTGAAGGTGGCTCGTAGTTCCTCTCTATCATGTTCATCTCATGGATCCTCTTCCTCAGAGTTATCATGCCCTCGTCCACCAACCTTCCACTGAAGTTCTGATCTGCTGACCCTCTCATGGAAGCCTTGATTGGAGACAAAGAACAAGTTTTCCTGCCGCTAGAACATGACTTTGAGGATGAAAATGGATGGAAGAAGATTTGTGAGGAGTTGAGCAAAGAAGTGGATTGCATATTTTTGTGTGTAGTTTGGAAAATAGCCTTGTGTGTTGTTGATTTGGTGATGGGAATGGGAGAGGAATGATGTTATATTTATAGGCATTGGAAGAAGGCTCTCTTTGTTGAGCTTATTATATTAGTTTTTTGCAACGGAAGGAGCTTAGAGAAGAAGTAATGCGGCGAAAACCGTGTTTATTTTAAAGCACAGTTAATGTCTTCGTAAAAGCGCGTTTCTAGAGTGTAGCTGGATTAAGCAGAAGGTGACGCGTGTCTGTGGAAAATAGAGTCATTGTAAAGTTCCTCGAACTTCTCTTTAGATTAATGGGATTCATGGTCGTTGACCTACTATTTTAAAACACAACTTGCTAATTATAAAAGGAAGGTTTGGGTGTGTGATTCGATCTAGTAGAAGCTAATTTGATAGAAAGTGATGAAGAGAATTTAATAACAAATTTTATTATTATATATTATATATGTGTGTAAAAGAATTTTATTTAAATAGTTGGAAACAAAGATATCACTCTTATTTTATAAGTCATTTTGATTTTGTATGGAGGGTGATATTAAATTAAGTGACAACAAAGAGATAATTTGCGTTACAAAGAAGTATTATTAGAAAGAAAGTTGTGTGTTATTTGCGATTTAACAGAGAAAACAATTAATCATTTATTTTCTTTACATGGTATCAAACTATATGTGAATTATGTGTAGCAAATGGGTTGGGATTACAACGATACATCATGATAAAGCAATGCAATAGTTGCAACATTTTAACCTCTTGCAGTTAGATAAAAATGAAAACAAATTTTAGAGTTGTACCTGGATAACTATAATATGGACTTTGTGGAATTAAAGAAACTAAATTATTTTTAACGAGAGGGGTGATGGTTAAGAGATGCTTACATTAGCATGGATACAAAGTTGGACATAATAAGATATAAATTAAAGTGGGACTAGATTTAAAGATTGCTTGTGATGTTTAGGATAAGATGTAAGACAATAATAGTACATAATGCAATATTTAAATCAAAAGACATCAATACATTCACAGATATTTTCTTGCTTAAATTTAGAAATTTTAAGTAAGCAAAACACACTATTGTATTCTTAAATGTATGATGATCGGATTCATATTCCTTCACGCATATAAACATGCTGAAAATATAAAGAAAACTTTTTAGTAAAATTTTTAAAATAATTATTATAAGTTTACTAAACTTTATAATAAGATTGCACGATTAGATGAAAAGTTTGCCATTGCCACTACCCCATATGTATTATTTATTCAAGATTACATTGCTAGAAGAAAGATCTTCCATATTGTGACTATTTCTTTTTACGCATGCTTGTGACTTTGTCCAACAACATTTCTCTTGAGACAGAAACAGCAACACAGAACAATACAGCAACTTTTTATGTCATTGAGAGCAATGAACTTATCTCTACAAAAAATTTAAGCTTTATTTACTTTCTCAAACCAACATCCTATAGTAGAGAAATTAGAATTAGCTTACATGTTGTTACGTGGATGAAGAAGAACAGTCTAAGTACGTAACCAGATATGGATGGTGTAAAAATATATGATTAGTTTTGCGTGAAGCATGCGAATAAAAATATATGATTGCATTATTGATGAAAAGAGAGAAGATTCCATTGATTAAATAGAAGAAAAATATAGTAGTGACACAAATAAGAGTGTAGGGTAATGGGGCAGAGGGTAGGGTAGGCTTGACTTTTATTACAAGGAAAGAAAAAGAAAACAAATAACGAGGTCGGCGATTTGCAATTGTTAATGTCTACTTTGATTCAGTGTTTTTTTAGGTTGAGTTCAGGTGCTCTGCATCTTATCTATGAGTAATTTATAGTATTAGCGTGTTGCGTATGGTTGATGATGATTGATGAAGGTTCCTATTTCAGGAACAACCATAACATGAGATTAGTATATTAATGGGAAACACCAAATTCCAAAATGTTGGTCAGGTAATAAATGCAAAGACCATTTTAAATTAAAAATAAAATAAAAGTATGATTAAAATATTAATTTGTTGAGTTATTCAGTAGGTTTAGTTACTTTTCGTGGTATCAAATGATCAGCACTCTATTATCAAATGACAGAATATTTTATGCATCCAACATCTAATAATGTAAAGTGGTTTTAAAGGTTTAATTAAATTAGATTATAATATATTTACTACTTTTATATTTCTTTCAAGAGATTTTTTGAAATTTTTATCTTCTTGTGATTTAATTACTTTTGCAAAGTTCTTTTTATTATTTTGGTTACGAATAATCAATATTAAAAAATGTTTGTTTCTTTCTCTTATAAAATTGAAACTTTATCACAACTATTATTTTGTTTTCACACGTTAAATATTTAAAATATTACAGATACAGACAAAATTAATGTTATTAAAATACTTTATATTAACACTGCATAATCATTAAACTCTTGTGGGTATTATGTGAGGAGGTTAGAGGCTTAAATTCATTATCTTATGAGTATGATAAAAGAGGACTGATTACCGACCTTAGTATAACTTAAATCGACTACAACAATTTTAATATTTTTTAATTAGATATTTTATTAAAAAAATCACCATTAAATTGTAATTTTATTGTATTTTAAAAATTTATAAGAACCTAAAATTATTTAATAATTCATTTATATTCATGATTTAATATATAATTATTAATATATATATATATATATATATAATTCATATTTTATTTTACATTTATTTTGATTTATACAAATGATATATAAAACAATTTTATATTAATATAATTATATATATATATATATATATATATATATATATGTGAAAGTTAATTTTTTAGTCTAATAGAGAATCTTAAAGAAATTAAATAAAAAATATTAAACAGTGTAACGTTTAATAAAAAAGTTAGATTAATCTACTTTTATAATATATATGAGAAAATATCTAGCAAAAACTATACTTATATAATATGATATTTTCTCATATATAAGTATATAAATCAATTGTATTGTAAAAATACTACCTATTTATCTATCTATCTATATATATATAAAAGTGTGTGTTTATATTTATATATAACTAATAAAATTTGCAATAGACAAACATAATCATATAAAATTATAATTTAAATAATGAATTGAAAAAAAAAACTTTTTATAAAATGTTTGAGAATATAATATTTGATAAAAGTTATAAGACATGATCACAATTTCGAGTTAAGTAGATGAGAAAAATCGTATTATCCAAATTTAGTTATTAACATAGTCATTTTATTACTGTGTACCAATAACAAGATTTAAAAAAGTTATAAAGGTAAATTAAGTTTAAATTCACTTCTGCAATTTATTGAGCCTAATATGCCTTTCATTATAAGAGGGTTATGAGATTATACCAATATGTAATTATATAACATGTTCATAAATTAACATGAAAATAGGTTAATTTTTTTTATTAATTAAAAATAAAATAAAATTATAATATATAAATAGAAAATAGATTTTAACTGTAAGCTGATTTTGTAAAGACTTCCACTTTTTAATAAATATATAATTATTTCACTAGCAGTTATATTTATTTTTAAAAATGTTAGGATTGGTGGCATATTATTCAATTGAAAAATTAAAGAACTCAAACCAAAATCTTTATATAAGAAAATACTCAATTAAAAGGTCAGACATGTTGACTTCTTAATAGCTATATTTAATAAAATCAACATTATCTGAAGAAAGATAATTGGGGGTAGTGGTTTCGAGGTATTTCAGGAAATTAGTTCTTGCAAATTAAAACGTCTAGAAGAAGACGTCAAAGTGAAGGGAAGTAGATATTGGTGTTTTTTAGTTGATTCTTTCTTTAAAAAAATAACATACATGTTTTTTTAGTTCTTGTCGGCATGGACAGTTTTCTGCACATGCTGAAAATACATAAAAAATAAAAAAATTATCAATCTCACTTCTCATTTAATACTTTTTAACTAATGATACTGTATTAATAAATTTTTAAAATGAGTTATTAACTTTTTTTATTATATTGAGAAGTGTGTTTCACTTTGTGAGTTTTTTTTTTTTTTTAATTTTAATTTAATAAAAGTAGACCTTTTGACTTAGTGACATAGATTCTTTATATTTTAATAATTTTTATAACTAATTGAATTATTGTTACTTGGTATTTTTAAATCCAATTTTATATTTTGGTAATTGCACAAAGATATAATAACACATAACTAATATAAAATAGTCATATCTTTCAACTCAAACTTTTAAGGTAATAAATTCAGAAGTAATACTTTTTATATATTATTTAATTTTTATATTTTTACTCAATATCAAACTTAATCTCTCAATATACTTAAAATTAAGATTTTAATAACAAAATAGTAGAATCGTATAAATTATTTATAATTCAAATTTCATATACATCATCGTTGAATAAAATTTTAAAAAATGTGATTATAATTTTTTTTGGATTGTTTTCTATTCTAACTATTATTTTTATTTTTAGATTGTTAGTTGTAATATCATCAAATTAAAATTAATGTAATTAAAATTTAAAATAAATTTTAAACTCAATTGAAGATTGAGAATTTAAATTAAGGCATTTTCTTTTATTTCTTCAAATGTTTCTCAAATACTTTCTTTAATTATTTTATTTACTGATAAAATATTATATATATATATATATATATATATATATATATATATATATATATATATATATATATATATATTTATAAATAAATTTTTTATATAATAAATTTT